>RRYU01003662.1_pt1 | contig 93027 bp, 73 predicted proteins | sample 2162651 | NCBI WGS metagenome assembly RRYU01 (sample SAMN10267283, study PRJNA491782) | microbial mat metagenome | isolation source: biomat in the production well | place: Japan: Minami-Kanto gas field, natural gas well KTG3 | collected 2017-06 | reverse complement strand
CCCCCCCGCATCCAGGCGGGCCTCCTGCCAATCCAGGGCAGCTGCCGACCTTGCAAGGAAGAGCAGTAGCACGACAAAGATTCTCAAGAATCGACCTCCGGCGGATCGGGATGGGTGAAGACATCGGCAGCCATGTCCAGGAAGGGACGCAGCCAAGGCATTAGGCCCTGCTCGCCCACTTCTTCATAATCGGTCCTTACGGCGCGCAAAGCCAGATAGTATCCGGATCCGGCGCGGCGAATGGCGGGCTCAAGGTAAAAGCCGCCTGAGGCCCATGACCGCCTCGCCAGGGCTGTGGTCAACAAGCGACCCACCCGGCCATTTCCATCTTCAAAAGGATGGATGGATTGGAACTCGTAATGAAAACGCCCGGCAGCCAGCAATGGATCTTCATCAATCTCAAGGGATTCGAGCATAAGCTCTTCGAGCAACTCAGACACTCGCGCCGGATGAGGCGGGTGAAAAACCGTCTGGCCCGCACCTTCACCCGATTCCTTGACGATCTTCACCTCGCGCTCACGCAATTCTCCCGGGCGTCCGCCCAGGCCTTCCATGACCAGTGCATGAAGGTGACGCACCAGTGCGAGATTCCATGTACCCGGGGACCTGTCGAGGAATTCAGTGGCGTGAAGACAGGCGAGAGTTTCCTGATCGTGGCGGCACTCTGGCGGTTTCCGGCCCTCTGAGAGGTCCAGTGCCGCCTTCCAGCTAAGTGGATTACCCTCGATGGCCGCATTGCACCATGCCGCATGGACACGTCGCCTGCGGCATTCCGCTTCCCCCGGCTCCAGCCAGTTCTCCCGCGCCTTGGCAAGCCAAGCGAGTTGATGCTCAAACTGCTGGAATTCCTTATCGCGCTTCAATTTATCTTTCCGGCGGTCGGCGGTCATCGGTCAGCGGCTTGCGGTAGGCAAAATTAGGCCCCCACCCGCCGGAGGTCAAGTTCGGAAGGGGTGAGGGCCATGGGGACTGTGGATCTAACTGGCCGCTAAAGCTTCCAAGCCGCCAAGGCCTGAAATAACGATACGGCGCCGATCGAACTGAATGAGCTGGGCTCGTTTGAATTGGTTGAGCGTGGCGGTGGTGGTCTCGCGAGTCGATCCGATGAGATTGGCCAATTCCTGATGCGTAATCGGCGCTTCCAATCGGATCTCATTGCCACATACTTTCCCTTCGCTTCGCGCAAGATTCAGTAGAAGTGCCGCGAGGCGGCTTTTCACATCGCTGAAGACGAGGCGGGAAAGATTGTCACGCGAATCCCAAAGGCGCTCATTGACGATTCGGAGGAGGGTCATCAACAATTCGGGATTCTCCAAGATCATTGCCTGGAAACGGTCGCGACGGAGAGCCAGTAAACGCCCGCCCTCGATGGCCACAGCCTGAGCACGACGGTCACTATGCCCGAGCAGGGACTCCAATCCGAAGACTTCGCCAGGTCCCATGATGCTCAATATAACCTCTTTGCCGCAATCGGAGCAGCGGCTCAGCTTCACGCGACCGGATTGAATCACGTAAATGTAGTCGGCATCCTCGCCCGGAAGGTAGATCTGCTCACGCTTGTTGATATTGCGCGAGGGGGACTCCAAAGACAGTTTGAGTTGCTGTTTGGGGCTGAGCGCGCCCAACATCGTTATTCTGTTATTAGTGCTCCTGTTATTCATTTCACTGCCCCTTTTTTATCTTTTTGATCTAGTCCGGGTCGACGGCCTGAAGGCGAAAGGCTTAAATGGGAAACCCTCAGTCCTGAAATAGACCAATCAAGGGACGTACCGGAAATGATTGGAAAGCCAGAGGCAGCAAAGTCAATGGTTTAAGGGATTCATAGGCTAGGCGGACGCCACTTAGAGTATCCAATCGCGAAACATGTCTCCCGAATTGAGAGACAATTGGAGCGGAACTTCTCCCTAATTGGGGCGTACGCAACACATTGTGCCCCACAGGCATCCCCACTCCAGAGCGAATATAAGATATTCAACTATTGACTTAGCGCTCTAATCTGATATCTTGTCTGGAGTTATCCACGAAAGGAACGGCATTATGGAGTACTCGGAAGGCGAGCACGTCTTTTATCCCCGCCATGGGGTGGGTGAGATTCTTGGCGTGAGCACCCAGAAATGCGCTGGAAGCTCCGAAGAATGCCTCGGTGTCCACTTCGTACAACAGAATATGACCCTTCATATTCCCGTTTATCGCCTTGGTGCGGTGGGTCTGCGGAAGGTTATGTCTCGGCAGAAGGTCAGCAAGGTCTTTGATGCCCTCAAGGGCCGGGCCCGCTATAACACGAGCCATAGCCACAAAGAGCGAGTGAAGCACTACCAGAAGAAATTCGATACCGGCGATCCCCTGGAACTCGCGGCTGTTGCCCGCGACCTGGCCCGTCTGTCCAAAAAACAGGATCTGACCATGGATGAAGAGGGGCTTTGCCGCAATTCCATCGATCTTCTTTCCAAAGAGATCTCCATCACCAAGAAGAAGCCCTCCCCGGAGATGAGAGCCGAGATCGAGGACGTTGTCTTCCGTTAGTTCTTCAAAACTGGCGGAAATTCAGATACATTGGGCGTCGGCACTGGCCGGCGCCCTTTTCCTTTGCAGCGAGCTAGGCATGAATCCCCGCGTTACACTCATCGATCTCTCGCATGATGCCTACAATCATATGGTGGCCACCGCGCGCACCTGCTATTCCGCGCGGGGACTGGTGAGCGCCGAGCAGGTGGGGCGAGGTAATCGCAGAAAACCGGAAGCCCAGCGCTTCGAGACGCGGGACCGTATTGCCTCGAGCGTTTTTCAGGCGGGGCATCATACAACCATCCAGCACGCCCAGGCTCGTTTTGCGCTGGAAGGTGTCAGTCGGCATTTCCTTTGGAGCTTCCTTCACAGCCATCCCTTCTACAACTCCGAGCAGGTTAGCCAGCGATATGTTCCCGTAAAGGATGGCCATTGGGTGCGCCCCAAACTTTCGGGAGAGGCGGGCGCCAAGTACGACGAGGTCGTGGCCTACCAATCTGAAGCCTATCGAAAACTCACGCTTCAGCTCATGGATCCTTGTCGCGACGAGTACCTGAAGCTCTTCCCTGCGCGAAAGAATTGGCCGAGCCTAGAGGCTGAAATCCTCAAGCGTGCTCAAGAGATTTCCCGCTACCTGCTCCCCTTGGCCACCACCGCCTACCTGCATCACACCGTGAGTGTCCTCACTCTGCTTCGCTATCATCGCCTCTGCCAGACGGGAGATGCACCGCGCGAAACGGAGATGGTTGTAAATTCCATGGTGGATCAGGTTCTCGCGGCAGAGCCTGACTATGAGCGTCTCATTGAGGAAGCAATTCCCACCGGCGAATCACCCGAAGCGAAATTCTTCGAGGCCCATGGAGGCGCCGCCGCCGAAGCCGCCACCTTTCGATCAGAATTCGACAGCTCTCTAGGCGACATGGAAAGCAAGCTCGTGGGATGGGATAGCGGTGCGGAAGGATTGCTCGCCGATTCTGTCCGGCAAGTACTCGGCCGACCCAGTGCATCACTCGATGATGACGAGGCACTGTCCTGGGCATTGGATCCGGTAAAAAATCGCCTTTGGGGCGAGACGCTGAACCTGTCGAGTATGAGTGCTTTGGCCAGACCCCTCTATCACCCCCACTTCAGTTTCAGGCGGCGTATCAGTCACACGGCCGACAGCCAGGATCAGCGCCATCGCATGACGCCTGCCAGTCGCCCCTCATTGCTCGCGCAAGAAAATGGAGAACCCGACTACGCCACACCGGCTCTCATCGCTGAAGTGCCGGAAGCTTTGCAGTTATATCAGGAGAGCATGGAGCGAATTTGGGATGGCATCGCGGCCTTTCGCAGAGCCGGCGGCAGCGCGGAAGACGCGCTCTACCTACTGCCCAACGCCAAGCGAATTCGCTACACGGAAAGTGCCGACCTGCTGAACCTTCGCCACAAGGCTGCCATGCGGCTTTGCTACAACGCGCAGGAAGAGATCTGGAGAATCACCTGGCAAGAGGTTCTGCAGATTCGGGAGAAGCTGCCAAGGTTGGGCGCAGCACTACTGCCACCCTGCAATCATCGCAAGGCTGCGGGAAGCAAACCCATCTGTCCGGAAGGTGCGCGCTACTGTGGTGTGCCCGTTTGGAAGTTGGATGTGGCGGACTACAAGCGATCGCTTTGAGTTAATCCAGGTGCTCCGCCCAAACCTCCGCCGGATGGGCCACCTTCACCGCAACTCCCGACTCTCGCAAGGCCCACTCCCACTGCATGCGACAACCAGGATTGGCCACGACCAACATCTCGGCGCCACTCGCGCGTAGCTCCTCCACCTTGGAGCGAATCATGGTCTCGGACAGCTCGGGCTGATCCAGGAACCAAGTTCCACCTGCACCACAACATCGATCGGCGTGAGGCATTTCAACGCGATGCAGGCCGGGAATTTCATCCAAGAGCGCTCGCGGCCCCTGGGCAATGCCCTGGGCATGCACCGCGTGGCAAGCGTCCTCATAAGCATAGACCACCTGCTCCCCAGCGGGTCGGAAGCTAATTTCAACCGGATCCAATACTTCACTGAGATCCCGCACGCGACTGGAAAACTGGCGAGCGCGTTCGCTCCAGGCCGGATCGCCCGCCAGCCACTCGCCATAACTCTTCATGGCCGCGCCGCAGCCCGCAGCCGAAGTGACCACGAGTTCCTCTCCTTCGAAGGCTTCGATGTTCTGTTTCGCCAGACCTAGGGATCCTTCGAAGTCTCCCCGATGCCGATGGATAGCTCCACAGCAGACTTCGCCCTTTGATTCGCGATAGCCTCCGATGTGATCAAGCAGCTTGCGCGTAGCGGCCTCTTCGCCGGGGAATAGATGCCCCCCCACGCAGCCGCGGAAAAAATAGCGCGGCGAAGAATCCTTGGCATTCGGTGCGGCCTTGACGCCGCTGAACCGTGGCATCCAATGCAAAGCTCGCAGGGGAGAAAGACCCGGCAAGCGTTCCAGGCGCAATCCACGCGCCAAGGCGAAAAGGCCGAGCCTCTGCATCCAACGGAATAATCGAAAGAGGCCATCGAGGCGAGGGCGATTCACAAGGAGATCGTCCAAGGCCCAGCGCTCCAGGCGTCCGGCCAAGCCTCGCTCGGGCCTGCGTGCGCGAAGGCGCTCATGCGCATGATCAAGCATTCCCGAATAGGGCACGCCTGCAGGGCAGCGCGCCTCGCATGCCAGACAGCCCACGCATTCATCCAGATGATGGGTCCACTCGCCGGGGCTGCCGGTTTTGCTAAGGCGGTCCATTAGGAGGATTCGACCGCGCGGCCCCGAGCCTTCGTCGCGCAGGATATCGTAGGTGGGACACACCTCGAGGCAGAGGCCGCAGGAAACGCATTCGAGCAGGTCGAAACCTCGGTGAAAATCAGCCAAGGAGCCACCTCCCCGGAGCCATGCGCCCGGAAGGATCCATGCCCCTGACCACGCGTTCCAGAAATGCGCGGGAAGGAACAGCGTCAAAAAGGGAAGGAGCTTCGATGCCGCGCTTCACGATTTGAGCCCGGCGATCCAGCAGCGCGCCACCCAGGTTGCCGAGCATTTGCATGGGCTCGGCCACCTGCTCCTCGGCGCGTAGACGCGAAGAACCGAGGTCTAAAATCCACTTGCTACCCAGATAGGGAAGCGCCGCGATCAAGGCAGAGCCGGCCCCGCGATACTCACGAAGGAACCTGACCTCGCCGGACTTCGGTGCTCGGGGAAAATCGCGTAGAATGCTATAGACCTTTCCACGGTTTTCCTCTTCCCAGACTTCCAGGGGGCTTAAGCCGTCGGAACTCAAAATGGATAGGATCTTCTTGCGCATTCCCTCGCCCAGGTTCTCGCGTCCAGAGATTTCCAAAATCACGCGAGGATGCTCGGGGTGCCCATCCAAAGTGAAACTTCTAGGCAGGAGCAAAGGACCACCGAAGAAATCGTAGCCGGAGGCCAGTTCCCAGGTCGCACGCAGAGCCGTTTCACGTTCAGCGTAATCGAGGATGAGAAGTTTGCGAAATTCTGGAATGGGACGTGTGCGTAATCGAAGCCCCGTAAAGACAGCTAGGCTGCCACGACTGCCCGCCATGAGTCGCGGAAGATCGTAGCCGGTTACATTCTTCACGCTGCCCGCCCCTGCACGGAAACGCAGGCCATCGGGAAGCACGGCATCGAAAGCCAATAGACGGTCGCGTGCGGATTGATTCAATCGCCGAAAGGGCCAGGCTTCGTCCACGGCAACCACACCAGCCAGGGAACGTTGTTTGGAGTAGGGAACATCGAAGTCAAGTTCCTGCCCCGATTCACGAAGGAAGTCGCGAACCGCATCCAAAGGAGTGCCCGCCTCAGCCTCTACTTGAAAATCTGCCAAGGAAAAATCGCGGATTCCCCGGAGAGAAGCGGTGGAAATAATTCGGCCGACCGGGCCAGGAAATGGCGCGAGTTCCTCGGCCACGCGCGCACCCGTGGCGAAGACCAGTTCGGAACCGCTGTCGCGTAAAGTTGCGGATAGTTCCTCGGCACCTTCGGGGCGAAGGAAAACCGGCTCACCCGACTTGCCCGGTGAACTGACCACCGTCAAGCGAGACGGCGACAACGCACTTTCATCTTCACGAGGGAATATCTTTCGCGGATTAAATCGCCCATCCGGATCCAAGGCGCGTTTGATGCGCAGCATGGGCGCACGATCAGCGCTGCTAAGGGCGATGGGCATGTAATCGGATTTCTCCGCCCCGATACCGTGCTCACCAGAAAGGGTACCTCCCAGATCCACCGCGATTTTCATGATGCCTTCACAGGCGCGGTGCAGTGAGGCGAGCTGGGCAGGATCGCCGCGATCATATCCAATATTGGGATGCAGGTTACCATCGCCTGCATGGTAGACGCTGGATACGTGCAGACCCTCAGCACGCACGCAGGCGTTCACGCGCTCCACAGCTTCGGCCAGTCTGCTAACCGGCACGCAGATATCCTGCACCAGCAAATCGCGGTAGAGCTGCCCAGTGGCGCCGAAGTGACTTTTTCTCCCCCGCCATAACTGACGCCTGTGTGCTTCATCCCTGGCCTCGCGCACCCAAAGCGCTCCGGCCTCTTCCAAGAGAGTCGAAGCTTCGGCGCGCTCCAATTCCACTTCCTCGGGGAGCCCATCCAGTTCGACGATGAGTGCCGCTTCGGTTTCCTCCGGATAGCCGGTCTTCTCGCCCGACACCTCCACCGTGCGAATGGCATCACGATCCATCATTTCCAGGGCGGCCGGCAACTGGCCACGCGCGAGGATCAGGGAAACAGCGCGGCTGGCCGACTCAAGGCTGTCGAAGGGAGCCAGCAGTGTGGCAACGCGTTCAGGCAATGGCGAAAGTCTGAGGCCCATGGCAGTAACCATGGCGAGCGTACCTTCACTACCCGTTATCAGTCCGGGTAAATCCAGAGGTTCCGCGCCGAGAGAGGGATCTCCGAAACGATGGATTTCGCCATGATCATCCACCAGTTCCAGGCCAAAAACATGTTGGCTGGTCACACCAATTTTCAAACAGTGGGGACCGCCGGCGTTCTCGGCCACATTGCCACCCAGGGTGGCGACGGTTTGACTGCTAGGATCGGGAGCGAAGCAAAGCCCGTGTGGCGCCAGGGCTTCTTGGAGTTCTCGATTGACCAGGCCCGGCTCGACCCAGGCAGTTCGCTCGCGTGGATCCAGCGAGAGGATTTTCCGCATACGGGTGAAAGAGAGCAGCCAGCCACCTTCAAGTGGAACAGCTCCCGCCGACAAGCCGGTACCGGCTCCACGGGGAGTCATGGGAATGGACATCTCCCGCGCCAAGGCTACGAGAGCTGCCACTTGTTCACTTGTGCGGGGAAAAAGAACCAAATCCGGAAGGCGCTGGTAAATCTTCTGACTGTCGTGCTCGTAGAGAGCACGATCCTCTTCCGATGAAAGAATATCCTCCGGTGGGAGAATATCCCGCAGCTGCCGCGGTACTCGCTTAGTCATTGCCCCTATCAAGGGAGAGGATGTTTACAAGGTCGCCAGTCTGACCGACGAATAGGCGCGTTGCATTGCCGGTCACTTGAATGTCGAGACCGATACCAATGCTCTCCAGTTCCCCAATCGTTTCGAAAGTCTGTAGATCGACACCAAAGATTCCGTGGGTTTCGAAATCGGAATACCAAAGTTGAGTCTTATCCGAGGAAATGAAGATGCGATCAGGTGATCCCGGCAAATCGGAACTGGCAACGATTTGTTCCAGATCGGCAAGCAGTCGTCTTTCCACGCGTCCGGGTCCTATGTAGCTGATCACAATTTCGCCGTCGCCGTTCAATCCGATGTCCACAGGGCTGCCGGGTAGGGTCACTTCCTGAAGAATCACCGGATCGGCGGCAATGTCCACTGCGCGAAGTCGGCCTTCGGCCGGTGCGTCGGCGATGTAGAGAATCTGTGTCACCGGATCCACCGCTAGAATTCCTCGAAGGAAGGTGTCATCCAGCAGGTGAAGGGTGTCGCCTATTTCAAATCCGTCGAGGTTCACGAAGATGGGCGGACCAGCGCTAATGCTCGACACGAGCACCGTCTCCTCATCCACCCATGCTAGATCGGACAGTGCACTCAGGCTCGTCATGCTGCCATTCAATTCCTCGAATGGATCAACCCTCACGTGGGATATGGAAGCGGGATTGCTGTTCACGCTCACACCCACCGCTTCGTCGCCAGCGGCGTTGAAGACCCAGAGTGCCGAACCGATGGATGGATCGAGGAAGCCCAGTTCTTCGCCTTCACCGTTCACATGGTGAATATCACCCGAGTACCGCCCCACCACCCAGCAGCTTTCCCCATCGGGGTGAGTTACCAGGCTGGAATTTTCCTCATAGTCCGGAAGGTAGATTTGTGCAGCCGCGTCGATTTCCGATCGGGTTCCGGTGGAAACATTGCCGGACTCATCGAAACTGTAGACCCTGTAGCTGAAGACATCATTGGGAAGGAGATCCATATCGGTATAGGAATTGATCGCGCCTTCGTAAACGAGGAGATCCAAGGAGTCCGCGTTAGTGCTCTCGCTGCGATAGACTTTATAGCGCGAAAAATCGGGATCCATGTTCTCCGTCCAGCCCAAAGGAATCTGCGAGAAGTCGGCACCGGCTAGAACTTGAATTTCTGAGAAGGTCGGATAGGTGTCGACCTCAGTCTCCAATTCCACAGCCTCGCTCAGATTGCCGTAAGCATCCCGGCACTGCAGCTGATAATGGTAGTCGCGCAAAGGTGCTACCTGGATATCCAGAAACTCATGCTGATCGTTGGGCAAGATTTGATAGTGCGGATCCCCCGGCGATTTCCACAGGACAAAGCCCGTGCGAGTCTCGTCTTCAGGAGCTTCCCAAGTGAGAAGAATTTGCGCGCCTTCGTAGGTCTCAGCGGTGAAGGTGCTAACCGGAATCGGTGGGATGGTGTCTATCCGCATAAGGGTGAAGCCCTGGCTGAGGCTATCTCCGTCGATTTCAATCCACTCGGCCTCGCCATGATAACCGTCTAGGCGCAGGCGCAGGGAATCGGTACCGGCCTCCAAAGCGCTTAGTTCATAGCGACCCTCGGCATCTGTTACATCACTGGCGTCTCCCCAAGCTAACTCTACACCCTCAAGTGCCTGTTCAGGGTGAATGCGATGCCAGACCTGTCCGCTTATCATTCCCTTCACCGCCGGAGGAGGATCGACTACCGATCCCTCATCGCAGGCAGTGAGGAGCGTAAACAAAACCAGGACGAAAACGAGTAGGACAGATCGCATGATTTCTCCTCGACTCAATCCAAAGGACGACGGTCGATAACGCGGCCGTGAGCATCTAGTGCTGACAGTATGACGCCATCAGCACTTACTTCGATGCGGCAGAAATGCTGAATGGTACTAAAAGCGCTCACATGGGTCGCCCAGGGCAGGCTTTCATCTTTGGCGTAGTAGGGCGCACCCACTCCCCCGCTGACGATGTGCCAGACGGGCGTCTGATACTCTTCGCCCAAGCGCGAATCGACACGCAAGGCACTGTAGTTGTGTTCATCGCCAAACATAGCAGCGCGAACACCATAGCTTTGCAGGATGTTCCAGAAACGCCGACGCACATCAAGCATTTCGGGACGTTCACCATTCCACCACATACCGTCTCCGGCATGTCCGCCGCAGGGGAAGGGTGGCTCATGGGCGAAAACGAATATTTCCTGAGCACCGCGCTTGCGGGCGGCGGCAAGATCCGCATCCAGCCAATCCAGCTGCTCGTCGGGAATTGCGCCCTCGCGATAACCGCCCAAGTCCTCCGGATGACTGGCCACATCGTAGTCATTGTTCATGGCCACCACGTGTACGGGACCCCAATCGAAGGAATAGACGTTTTCCTTGAAGGGTGGCGACACACTTTTCCCTCTGGCGTTCAGGGGAGGCTCAGGACCGTTCTCGGGATTCACGAATGCCGCAGCGAACAAGCTTTCGCTGTTCTCCTCACCGTCCCGGTCGCGGAAAGGAGGCCTGCCCCGATGGTCTTCATCCACGGGCTGAAAATCCGCCAGCATCTCATGGTTGCCCATGCCTTCGTAAATAGGCAGATGCCCGCCTACGCATTCCGCCGCCTTCTTCCAGGATTCCAATTGACGAGTGTACTCGGCGGGATCGTCCACGTAACCGTCGATGAGATCTCCCCCGAAGCAAACGAAATCTACACCCGACATGTCGGCGGCGCTCAGCAAGGATCGAATCATCTGTCGGTTGGTACCTTCCACCGCTTCGATGCCACCGCCCGCTCCTGCGCGACTATCGGAGAGAAAGGCGAAGGTGACAGTTCCATCCGCTGGCCAACTTCCGGTCTCAGGCGGAGTGAGGAAAGTATAGGTGCGAAGTCCCGACTTGCGGCCCTCGGGAATAATGCGATAGCCGAACTCCTCTTCAGGCCGGAGACCTTCCAGGCGAATCTCCGCGCCCAGGGCGGTGTCCACTTCGATGCGCTTCCAGGCCATGCGACGGACCGTGGAGCCGTATTCCACAAGGACCTTGGCTGGTTGATCCAGGGTCCAACTGAGCCAGGCGTCGCTAGTCGTAACGCGATCGATCCAGGGACCTCGGCTGATGCAAGGAAGCTGCACGACCACACTGTCCTCACGGCCGTAAGCCATGCGCAGTTCGCGATAGCGCAGAGCCTTTCTATGCGGATCCCAGGCTTCCACGCGAGCCAAGATGACGCCTCCCGCCTCGGCGAGGCCGGCTGCATCCAATACGGGATGTTCCCACCATCCTAGATGGCGCCGAAGCTCATGCCGACTGCGAAGGCTATCGCCCTTTTCGCGGGCGGAGTAACGCCAGCGTGGTGAGCGGAAGGGATCCTCCGGCACTTCGATGCCGAAGCTGGCCCGCGCGGGCGGAGTTTCCGATTCCGTGGTCCAGCTAAGAACCACCTCTTCTCCATCCAAGGAAAGAATCGGCTCCTCGGCGAAAAAGGCGGCGGAAGCGGGCAGGGCTATTAATAGAGCGAGTATTGCGAGCATTTTCATGCCTTGAGATAACCCCATTAAAGCAGGTAGGTCAATGATGTAAGCCGGGCCCGAGAGGATAACAGCTAAGGGGAGCTTTATTTCGGCTTGGACCATTGCCACAAGCTATCGCCCCACCCTGGCGGCTATGCGTGTCATCCCCTAGATTGTCTCTATGCCTAAACCCAAGCAGCTGCGCCGTCCCGAATGGCTCAAGGTCAGTCTTGAGACCGGTGACGACTACAAGGATCTGAAGGAGCTTGTGGGAGACCTGTCCCTGAATACGGTCTGCCAGGAAGCCCACTGTCCGAATCTGCATGAATGCTGGAATGCACGGACGGCCACATTCATGATTCTCGGCGATATCTGCACACGCCATTGCAGCTTCTGTAGCGTGGGGAAAGGGCGTCCCGGCACGGTGGACCTCGACGAGCCCCGCCGCATCGGTGAAGCCGTGAAACGCATGGATTGCCGTCATGCGGTGATTACCAGCGTGGATCGCGACGATCTCGATGACGGAGGCGCCGGCGTCTGGGCCGCCACCATTCATGCCGTGCGCGAACTGCGGCCAGGCACAACTCTGGAAGTTCTCATTCCCGATTTCCAAGGTGATGAATCCGCCTTGACCACGGTCATGGAAGCCCGTCCCGAAGTTCTGTCCCATAACGTTGAGACCGTGCCCGAGCTCTATCGCCGCGTGCGTCCCGATGCGAATTTTGATCAGTCACTGCAGGTTTTGCGAAACGCGGCGGGCTGGAAGGATGAGTATCCGGTTAGGATCAAGAGCGGCATGATGCTCGGCCTGGGCGAAACGCGGGAGCAACTGACCCGCGCCATGGAGCAACTGGCGGAGCATCGCTGTGAAATTCTGACCTTGGGTCAATACCTGCCGCCTACCCGCCGCCATCTTCCCGTGGAACGTTTCGTGCCGCCCGAGGAGTTCGCAGAACTCAAAGCATTGGGGGAATCTCTGGGATTGGTGCACGTGGAGGCGGGCCCCTTCGTGAGGTCCAGCTATCGCGCGGAAAGACATCTGCATGTCTAAGGTGGAAAACTGGGGAGTCAGACCTGCCGGGATTGCCGACGCCGAAGCCATCGCAAAGATCCATGTAGATAGCTGGCGCACGGCCTATCGCGGATTGATGCCCGCCGCAGCACTTGAAGGATTCTCGGTCCAGCAACGCTACAAGGTGTGGAAGGATCATTTCTTCAAGGGTAGGCGTGGACTGGTTCTCGAAATCGAAGGTCGCGTCATGGGATTTGCCGAATACGGTCCTTCCTCCCATAGCGAATGCGGAGAAATCTACTCCCTCTATCTTGATCCGCAGCGCTGGAAGATGGGTGGCGGAACTCTGCTATACAAGGCGACCTTGGATACCTTGCGCGAGAAAGGCTATCGCGACTTGGAGGTGCTGGTTCTCGAGGGAAACGATCCCGCCTGTCGCTTCTATGAAAAACACGGCCTCGAAACCGATGGCCATGTGATCATGATCGACATGCTTGGGTTCAAATTGCCCCATCTCATTTATCGAGGCACGCTTTAGCGATTGAAGACGGTCATGTCTCGCGTGAAGAGCCACTCTTCCGGATCTTCCAACGTCTCCGCAAAACCTTCTATCCAAAGTGTGTTCGCGTCGGGCATGTGAAGCAGGATGGTGCCCGTCCAGCCACCGGGTGTCCACTCGGGTCCCACGTGGAATCCGTAGACTTCTCCATTGGGAGTAATGGTTTCGAAGGCGCGATCCAGAAGGCCCGCGGTCTGCGGCTCAAAGACACGATAGACCCCCGGCTGTAGTGATGAAACTCGATCGCCCACCGAGAAGGTTCGGACACTGGGCTGAGTATTCCATTCAACCAAGGCAAGGTGAGCGTCCTCGGGTGGAAACCCACCACCTGGGAAGAACCAGCAACCCATGGCCGTACCGGGCTGATCCTGAATGACCTGGCCGTAGGGATGTTCATCGCCGGGGAAGGTCTGCCGGGTGACCAAGGCAGTCAGTTGATCCTTGAGAGTTCCATCGGCATAATATTCCAGCGGGCTGAAAGCTTTCAGGTAGCCGTAGTCTCCCCATCTTGATGGATTGGCGGAAGTGGCCGAACTTCGCGTGTAGTCGTACATGCCGTAATCCAGCCCACCCTGATTTTGATAGATTCCGGCTATGCCGATGCGCGTACCGGCGCTCACGTCCCAATCGGGCTCGATGGATGATATTCGAAAAGTTTCGCCGCCTGTTTCGTACTCCTCATCGAAATCCCAGGTGCCTAGATCCATGTATCCCGCGAATAGGTTTTCATCCAGAGCACCCACGTGCCCGATGATGTGGATGATGTCCGGACAGGCTTCGAAATCGAAGGCGAAATCGGTGATGCCCTCCACCAGGTGTTCCACGGCCCTAACTCGCGCAAGTTTGAGATTGCCCGGACAGTAAACATTCACCGTGTAGGGAAAATCGAACTCGTCACGTTTCAGATAAATGCCCATATGATCAGACGGAAAGGTATGGCCCGGCGGATTCGTGTTGCCCAAAGGATCCATGCGTTCAATAGAATCCGGATGCACCACGTAGCTAGTGAAAAGCGTTCCCTCGGGGCAGGGAATATCTTCGGGCGCGCAGGCAGCGAGCAGAATCAAGGCGATCAGGGCCAAAGAGACTTTCACGATCTCTCCTTACTTGAGCAAAACCAATTTGAGACCGAACTCGCGCCCGGCGGCCTGAAGCCTTGCATGATACACACCCGAGGGCAAGCTTTGCCCGCTTTCGCCTTGTCCATCCCAGACCAGTTCTCTGGAGCCTGCTTCAAACTCGGCATCCGCCACAAGGCATCGCAGCTTCCGTCCCGCCGAGTCGAAAATGCTGAGAGATACTCGTGACCGCTCCTCGAGTTCGAAACGAATCCTGGTCCGTGGATTGAAGGGATTGGGCCAACAAGACAGTCGAGTGGGCAAAGGCGTTTCCCCTGCGTCCACCAGAGTTTCGCCTGGCGCGAGCAGATCGAAAGGCGGCAGGCCCAGATCCACAGGTCCGTGGATGAGCTCGCCGCTGAAGGCATCGAGAATCGACACGCCGTCGGCGGCATAGCTCTGGTCGCCGAGGTAGAGCGATCCATTCCAGACTTCGAGATCGTTGAAAACCCAGCCGCTTCCGGCCATCACGAAGGCGGGAGATTCCGCGCCCGAAGGATCGAAGCGGTAGAGGTTCGTATTGAAAGAAGCGTCGGTGATGATGGCCCAGGCGTGAGCACCATCCACGAAACCCGTGTCACCGATGTCGCCCAGGAAATCGGTTTCGGGTATGAAACTACTGGCCAGGTAACTCAGGGGATCCACCCGAACCAACGCACCATCGGTGAGGCCAAAGGCACCCACACAACTGAGCCAGAGATAGCCTCCGAAGGCCTGCAGTTCCCCCGTGGGATTGGAAAATGGCAGGGCGATGGCCTGCACCCCCACCTGCCCGGGATTCACATCCACAAGAGTGTCGGTGGATGGATCAAGCACCGCGAGATAGCTGTCACCCACGGGAAGCCAATAGAAATCACGATCCAACCTTTGGATGGCCACGAAGATGAGATCGTTGGCCAGAACCATTCCCGCCGCTTCGCAATAACCGTCGTCATCGACCCAAGCGGAAATGTCCACCGTATTCAGCAGCTCGCCGGAAGGCCATTCTACGATTAGAATTTCATTGAGGTTGTTGCAAGTGATATAGGCCTTATCGCCCAGCACGATGACATCCTGAGGATTGCTGCCCGCACCCGTGCTGAATTCATTCACAAGCGCGAGAGTTTCAGGGTTGAAAAGTCGCAGCGCATCCACGCCCAGGCGCCCCACCAGCACAAGATACTCGCCGCCCCATCTGAGCACGGCATCGCTGTGCATGGACAATTCATCGGCATAGGGCGTCCAAGGATCCGCCGCTTCCATACTTGAAAGCATGCCCGTGCTGAAATCAGTACAGGCCGCTCGTATGCGCTCGGCACCGGCCGAAGACACAAATGCCAGGATTAGGGAAATCGTTAGAATGTGTTTCATGATGTCGCTCCCTGGTAGCCATTCCATTCCAAAGTGATAAGCCAGGTTCGCCCCGGCAGCGGGAAACCGAGAACATCTTCGGCGCGAGTGTCTTCGAGATTCATTCCCTCCAGGGACAGGGACCAGCTTCGGCTCACACGGGCGCGCAAGCCAGCGCCCAGGAATCGTGTTGCGGCCAGGCGACGATCGGGATCGTTGTATCGATCTGTGAATACCGCAGCGCGATTCTCAAGCTCTCCAAACAGAGTGAAACGCCCGAACTCATACATGAGCCGCGCAAAGAAACGATGTGGTGTACGATAGGGAAGCGCCTTGCCGTCATAATCCGGATGCCCACTTTGGTCGCGTGCATCCAGATGCGTATCGGCGAGACTCAATGTCCAGCTCTGCCAATCCAAGAGCAGGCTCAACTCACTTCCGCGAATCTGACTGGACTCGAGGTTCTGCGCTTTCACCGAGTACTGACTATTGCGCATGAAGAGAATCTGATCCCACAATTGGCGATGGAAAAAACTGAACTCCAGGCGAGCTTGAATGTCGCCGCGTATTCCGCGAAGGCTTAGGCCCAGATCGCCGCCGCGACCGCGCTCGGGCAAGAGTTCGGGATTGGCCTGCACCGAAACATCCTGCCCAAAGAGCTCCAGCAAGTTGGGTGCTCGGTAGCCCTCGTTCAGATTACCGAAAAACTCAAGTCCGAAATTTGCATCCTCCGCTAAGCGCCAGCGAAGACCGGTACGCCGGAAGGTGGCGAAGGTATCGTGTTCATCCTTTTCCAGCGGAGGCAACCAAGGCAAAGATGGCGGACCGAAGTAATTGTCGCGCAAGCGTTCCTCGCCATAGGCCGCCACGAGGAAAAGCCTGCGCCCTTCACGGCGCAATTCACCGGTCCAATGCAAACCGCGTCGGCGGCGTTCGTAGTCTTCGAACTTCTCGGGGTTGAGATTGTCGGGTTGAAAACGATCGCTTCGATGCTCACCGCGAAGCAGAAGGTGCCAGGGAGGCGCAAAAAGATCGGCACGCATTTGCATGCCCAAACTACGAAGACGGTCGCGAGTTTCATCTCCCACAAGAAAGGGGCCTGACTCCTTCTCGGGATTTTGAAACTCCGTCACTCCATCACGGGCCCAGGCTTTTGTTTCCAGACGAAGCGCATGTCCGAGCAGCGGCATGCGCCAGCCCAAGCGAAAATCTTGCCCGCGTTTCACCGAGCGAGTGTGGTAGGTGGGAAGGGCCTCGCTGCCGGGCAGGCCATTGTCACGAAGCAACCAGCGATACACCAAGCTGAACTCGCCAAGATTTGAAGGACGACTCAAGCGCATAAGAAGATCGCCCGCGCGCATGTCTGCATTGCGCCTAAGGCGAAGGGTATCGTCTTCGGCATTGGACTGGGTGCCCTGACGATCGAGGTAGAAAAAGTCCGAGCGACTTGCCAAGAGGCTGCCGCTGATCTGTGCTCGCAAACCCCAGGGGCCCTCACCGCCTCCCCCGGCTGAAAGGCGCGTGGTTCCATAGCTTCCCGCGCTGAAAGCGAAGCGCCGCGCGCGATTGTCCTCGCTCACCAGGTGAATGGCTCCCGCGGGAGATCCCCCTCCGAGTTCCGATGGCACAGCCCCTCGATAAACCTCCATGCGCTCAACCCCGGTCAGGGGCAACTCGTCCAAGTTCAAAGCACCACTCATGGGATGCCTAAGGTCCACACCATCCAAATAGACGGCCAGTTCCGATCCTCCGGATCCGCGAATGCTGGCACTGCTGAATGAACCCAAGCCACCATAGCGTCGAAGCTCCACACCTGGCATCTCCCGCAACAAGATTCGAGCAGCGGGTAGGCGATGGGGATTATCATCGGGACGAATGACCGAGCGGGCCAGACTGCGCTCGCTGCGTTCAGCAAAAGCTTCGACTGGATCCCCTTCTACCTGGATGGGCTCCATGAGGTAGACAGAATCGGGCAGGGCCGGAACCTCTTCCGCCTGCAGGGCTACGGCAAGGCACAAAGGCGCCAAAAGCCAAACCCATCTTCGTGTCGGGATGAATGCTTGCGGCATTACCCCTCCCCCCTTTCTTCCGAAGGACGGACAGGTGTGATGGCCGTGGCAGGTTTCCTGACTTACGGGGTTTTGCTAGCCGCCGCCTTCCCGGTTTCCCAGTGGCGTCTGTGGCGGCCTCCCGATTACAGTGGCGGGACCGTGGCGGATTTTCACCGCTCTTCCCTATTATGCCCTCAGGCGAAAGCCCTCGGACCACCCTTGGCCTATGACGAGATAAGAGTAAGTGCTGGAGCTATCATTCACAAGGACAAAGGGTAATTAGCCCAAGCTCGAATGCTAATTCAGTTGCTCCCACCCTCTTGCCACTCCATAGTGCCGCACATGTTCGCACTCTCTCCCAAGAATCCTGGAGCCAAAGTCACCCTGGCCCTGCTTTCTGTGCAGGTCTTCTATGGCGTGCACTACCTGGCGGCCAAGTGGATTGTGTCTGAATTGGCGCCAGGTGCTTGGGCAGTGCTTCGAACCGTTTCAGCCTGGCTCATTGTTTTTGCCATCGCCTTGGCCATGAAGCGACGCCTGCCTCCCTGGAAAGATGTGGCCATCCTGGCACTCTGCGCCTTCTTCGGAATCGCACTCAATCAGGCTCTCTTCCTTGAAGGCATTGTTCGCACCACAGCCGCACATTCGGCGCTCATCAATAGCCAGATTCCAAGTTTCGCGCTGCTATGGGCTCTGGTCTTGGGAAAAGAGAACCTTACCCGGCGCAAGGCACTTAGCTTCCTGGCCGGTATGGCGGGAGTTTTGGTTTTGCTGGAAGTTGAGAATTTTCGTTTCGCCAGCGAATACCTCGTGGGCGATTTGCTCACCATCGGCAATGCCGCCAGTTTCGGTTTCTTCCTGGTCATCAGTCGGAATGTCATTCGCCGAAACGATCCTGTCGCCGCCACGGCCGTTGTTCTCTTTTTTGGAGCCCTCGGTCTGAGTGTGTACGGAGCCGGCGATCTCGCGGCAGCAGATCTTAGCGCTCTCTCTGAGCGAGCCATCGGGGCCATGATTTTCGCGATCTTGGCGGCCACCGTGGCGACCTACTTCTTGAATCTTTGGGCTCTAAAGCGTGTTCAAACAAGCCGAGTAGCGCTCTATGTCTTTCTACAACCGCTCATTGCAAGCATTACAGGCGTTTTAGTTCTCCATGAGACCATCGGCCTCCGATTCGCAGTGGCGGCCGCTCTGGTATTGACCGCTTTGGTTTTAAGGGACGAGTCGGCTTGACAGTTGGAACCTTTGTCAGCAATATGGGCGAAGATTCCTAATTCTGAATTAATGAGGTTTTCATGGATCACGAGCACCCATTCGACAGCGACCAGCCTTCGGCCCAGGTAATCCAGATTCAATCGGCTCTTTGCAAAATTATGAGCAATCCGCGCCGAGTGAAAATTCTCAGGCTCCTGGAAAAGGGTGAGTTGAGTGTGGGCGAAATTGTGGAGGAAACGGGATTGCGCAAGGCGGCGGTCAGTCAAAACCTGGCCCCCATGCGCAAGCTGGGACTAGTAGATTTCCGGCGGGATGGGCAAAAGATCTTCTATTCGCTTCGCGCTAAGAAGGTCATCGGTGCTTGTCACGCTATGGGAGATCTGCTCATAGAACTCGCCAAAGAGGCCGGCGCCTAAGACCCCTCACGAATCCACTCGTCCACTAGGCCATTTTGCCTGCAGCGAAGGATTCGAATGTTCGCACACTTGTACGCCCGCTGGGCCAAGGCGGGCGTTTGCATAGTTGATAAGGCGCCTTGAGGATATCAAGAGTAGTCGATGCCTTATTCGCCGCTTGCTCATGATCCTTCCCGTAAGCCCAAGTCCTGCTATATTGTATCGGTAACCGAACGAGGAACCGATGCTGCCTGAAAGTCATCCCTATCATTCAATCATCGAGAAGGTGCTCAAGCCCGCCCGTTATATGGGTGGTGAGTATCGGCAAACAGTGAAGGACCCTGATAGCCTAGAGTGTCGCGTGGCCCTGGCCTTTCCCGATGTTTATGAAATCGGCATGAGCCACATGGGCCTTAAGATTCTCTACTCGCAGGTGAACTCCTTCGAGAGTCTCTCCGCAGAGCGCGTCTTCGCCCCCTGGACCGACATGGAAGCCGAACTGCGAAAGGCCGAGCTTCCGCTTATCAGCTTGGAAACCGCCACGCCGCTTTCCGATTTCGACATTCTCGGATTCTCCCTTCAGTACGAACTCACTTTCAGCAATGTATTGCTCATGCTCGACCTCGGTGGAGTACCTCTTCGAAGCAAGGATCGCGGCGAAGATGATCCGCTTGTTATCGCAGGGGGGCCCGTTGCTTTTCAACCCGAGCCCATGGCGCCCTTCATTGACATCTTCATGTTGGGTGACAGCGAAGAAGCCCTGCCTAAGCTCATGATGCAATGGGCCGAGTTCAAGGCCAAGGGTGTTGCTCGGGAGGAACGAATCCGGCTTCTCGCTGGTAGCGGTGTTGGACGATACGCACCCGCGCTCTACCCTCTGCTTGAAGACGAGGACACGGGCCTTCTCTACGTGGGCAAACCAGAAGATGAGAGCCTTCCCTTCCCCATTGCTCGCGCCCATGTGAAGGATCTTGAGGAGTTCCCCTTTCCGGTGGACACGCCCGTTCCCTCGAGCCAGGCCATCTTCGATCGTCATGGCATCGAACTGTCTCGCGGTTGCACCGAAGGTTGTCGTTTTTGCCAGGCGGGAATGATCTATCGCCCTGTGCGCGAACGCAGCCCGCAACAGGTGGTCGATACGGTACTCAAAGGCATCCGTGAAATCGGCTACGACGAAGTGAGTTTGACTTCCCTGAGTACCGCCGACTACAGCGCCATCGCACCGCTCATCAAGGAGCTTGTGCGCCGGCTAAAAGACGAAGATGTAACCCTGGCCGTATCCAGCCTGCGCGCCTACGGGCTTTCCGAGGAAATGCTCGACGATCTTTCCAGCGTGCGCGCAACCAGCCTTACCTTCGCCCCGGAAGCGGGCACCCAGCGCATGCGCGACGTGGTGAACAAGAACATCAGCGAAGAAATGATTCTGGAAAGCGCGCGGCGAATTTTCAGCCGCAACTGGAATCACATGAAGCTCTACTTCATGATCGGCCTGCCCACGGAAACCGACGAAGATCTGCAGGGCATCGTGGACACGGGACGCGCCTGCCTGCGTGTGGGCCGAAGCATTGAGGGGAAAAAACGCCGGCCCGAAGTCGTCTGTTCCGTGTCGAGTTTCATACCCAAGCCCTTCACGCCATTCCAGTGGTCGGCCCAGGACAGCCTTCAAGAAACCAAGCGCAAGCAGTACTTCCTCAAGGACGCCGCGCGTGCGGTCAAGGTGGGCCTCAAATGGCACGCGCCGGAGATCAGTCATCTGGAAGGCATATTCAGTCGAGGCGATAGGCGGCTCGGCGATCTGATCGAAGAGGCCTACAAGCGCGGCTGTCGATTCGATGGTTGGCATGAACTTTTCAAGTACCACCTTTGGATGCAGGTTCTCGAAGAACTTGGCATCGACGAAACGCGCTACCTCGGCACTATTCCGGTAGACGCGCATCTTCCCTGGGATCACATCGACTGCGGCGTTGCCAAAGAGTATTTGCGTCACGAGTATCAACGCAGCTTGAAGGGCAGCTTGTCGGCCCCCTGCGGCAAGCCCAAGGGTGAGCACCTCCACCCCGACTCTCTCGATGCGGCAAAGAAGGCCATGGGCCGCACCCTGGTTTGCTATCACTGCGGTATTTCCTGCGATCTCGGCAACATGAAAACCGAGCGTGTGGATCACCATCGCAAACTTGAAGAACTCAAAGAAGCTTCTCTGCCGGCAAAGCCTGAAGCACCTATTCGTTATCGACTCGTCTATGCCAAGCGTGATGCGGCGGTGAGGATCAGCCACCTGGACATGTTGCGCCTTTGGCCGCGGTTGTTTCGCCGCTCGGGCCTGCCCATTGCCTATTCCAAGGGCTTCCACCCCCATCCCAAACTCAGCTTCACTCCGGCCCTGCCCATGGGCATGGAAAGTGAAGGTGAGCAGATGGAAGTCATGCTCTACGCCGATCAATCGTCCGAAGAAATCCTCACAAAACTCGCGCCGGTGATGCCCGAGGGAATCGAGCTCAAGGCCTGTTTCCGCGATGAGGAAAGCAACATGTATAGCCGCCTTGCCAACCTGTCCATGGAGATCGAATTCACGGGCGGACCCGACGACCTTGCCGGCGCCTGCAAAGCGCTACTCGATTCGGAGTCCCTGCGCATCGAGCGCATCAAGAAAGGAAAGGCTCGGGTGATCGAAGTGCGACCGGCTCTGATTCATCTTGAAGTGTTGGAAACGATGAATGGAAGCAAGAAGCTTCGTGCAGACCTGGCCCTTCAATCAGCCGCCATCAAGGCCGCCGAACTTGTAGAGCTCTTGGGTGGTGATGTGGATAGCTGCAAGGCCCGGCGCTTGGGATTTCGTATGCTCGAGGATTTCACCAAGGTTTAACTCCCAAAACTCCAGGCACAAAAAAAGGGGCTCCTAAGAGCCCCTCAAAACTCATGCAGTGAAGCTACTTGATGAGGTAGGTCCACATGAACTGGATGAGCATGTCGTCGGCACGATCATCGGCGCCGTCAGCCTTCTCGTCCATGCGCTTGGTCAGGGCCAGCTGCACACGGTTGCGATAGTCCAGGCCGAACTGACTCTCGTTGAAGCTGTAGTTCACGCCGAAGGTCAGGTTCTTGCGGGCGTTGTTGTCCACGTCGATATCGCCATCCCAGGTGTCGTAGCTAACCACGAGCTGGGTCTGAGGCATCACGATGTAGCCGCCGGTGAAGGCCATGCCGCGGGCGGTGACGTCATCGTCATCGTTATCCCAGTCGTACTTGTAAAGCACGGAGGCCATCTCGAACTTGGCGAACAGGGTGCCCAGGTTCAGGTGAAGGTGAGTCGACCAGTTGGAATCGCCACTGAATTCGGCAGCGTCGGGCATGCCGTCGTCATTCATGTCGGTCCAGTTACGGCGATTCTCATTGCCCAGGCCCATGGTGAAGCCGGCCTCGGTGCCAGGCCAAAGCTTGGCCTTCGCGCCAAAGTCCATCTTGGGCATCATGCCGGTGTCGGTGGTGCCGGTGTAGGCGCCAGACGCGGTGGAGTGGAAGAAAGAAGTGCCACCCGAACCGTTATGAAGCAGAGCCTTCAGCTCGATAATTTTCGTGGGTGTGATGGTTAGCTCGGTACCGACGGTGCGGGAGTCGCCGCCAACTGTGCCCGCCGCCCAGTTCTTGCCAACCAGACCGTACTCGGGGAGATCCTTGACGACGGGGCTGGTCAGGCCACCGGCCTGGCTGCCCACGCCGCGGAAGCGGCCCATGGTGAGCGAGAACATGTCATTGATGGTCCACCCGATAAACGCATCACGCAGGGCAAACCCACCAGCCGTTTCGATCATGATATTGCCCTTGAAGTTGTCCTTCTTGAGCATGGCCGCCAAGCGGGCGCGCTTGAGGCCGAAGCCGGACTCGCTGATGGCGTCATCGCCATCCAGGCCGTTGCTAGCGGAGCTGTACCAGGTCTGCACGAAACCGTAGGGAATCACCTGAGCCTCTTCACCCATGGCCGAACCGGCCAGAAGCGCGAGGGCTGCGAGCGCGATTAACACTCTCTTCATTGCTTTCCTCCGTTGAATCGATTACGGCCACGAGGGCCTTCATTCAAGCCCAGCTTCGAGGCCGCTGGGTCGCGAACTCCAAGCCGGGCCTGAGTGCGCCGCGGCAGGCGCCGCAGGACGGCTGCACAGTATGAAGAGCCTTGCTTTGGGTCAAGGGCTTTCGGGATATCTTCCTTCTACCTGGAAATCCATATCACCTTGAATTTCAATAGATTCAGACTTTAATCCCACTTATGTATCGGAATTGAATTCATGCCTTCACCTTAGGGCATTGAGCTTGGCCCCTTCCCAGGCCCTGTGCTAGCTTTCGGCGTTGGATTGCGAAAAAAACCAGCGTGATGGAGAGGCCCAATGAAGCTGATACTCGCGATTTTCCTGTTCACGATAATTCTCGCTCCACTGGCCCTGGGTCAGGAGAAGAGCAGCAATGATGAATTTGTGGATTGGCTGATAGAGCAGTCACGGGTGAAAAAAGATGCCCTGCCTACCTGGAAGCCTCTCTTCGGTCTGCGCTTGAGGCAGGAGTATCTTCAGAACGTGTTTTACTTTGACGAGAACAATGACAGTCGCAATTGGCTGCGTCTCAGAACCCGTCTCGGTCTTCAATGGAACAGTGGGAATCATCGTATTGAAGTTCGCGCGGCCAACGAGTTTCGTGACATCTACGAACCCGACATCCGGTGGATTCCACTAGATGAGGTCATCCTCGATCGCGGGGCCTGGACCTGGGGCACCGACCCCGATGGCCCATTCACTTTGATCCTAGGTCGACAGGACATCATCTGGGACGACGGATTCCTCATGCTCGAAGGTCATCCACTGGATGGCAGCCGCTCCATTTATCACAACGCACTTCGCATGCAGTTTCGCGACAATCGCGGTGACTTTGAAGTAGTCGGCATCGCGGGGCAGCAGGTAGACGACTATGTTCTCGCCGGTGAAGATAACCCCGAGCGCTTGCTCAGCGACCACGATGAAACCGCGGTGGCTTTTCGCTACCAGCATCATGCGGGCACATCCATGACGCTGATTTGGAAGAAGGATAGCCTTGTTGAGCGACCCTATTGGGATTGGTGCAATCTTACCTACGGGCTTCGCCTCCCCTGGCGAAGCTGGATTGCCGAAGGCGCCATTCAGCGGAATTCCAGCGCGGAGTGGGCTTACGCTTTTCAACTTCGAGGCAGCGCAAATCTCTACGAAGGCGGCCGCGGTGAAGTGGGATACTTCCACTATTCAGGCGAAAGCGAAAATGGCGCCGCATTCAAAACACCCTACGGACGCTGGCCCAAGTGGAGTGAACTCTACCTCTACACCCTCATCGGCGAAGCAGGTCCGGCAGCCTGGCAGAACATTGCTGGAGCTCACCTGCACGTGCATCAGGAAATCGCAGAAGGCCTGGGACTTCGTTTAAGCGCCTACTACCTCTCCGCGCTTGAACCCGAGTGGACGGCGCGAGGTGTCCTGCTTCAAAGCGAAATCAAGTATGACTACAATAGCTGGATCAGCACACACTTCCTCTGGGAATACCTCCAACCGGATGAAGACTTCGCCACGGCTGCAGAAAACGCGCACCTTCTGCGCTGGGAAATAAACTTCGACTACAAGTGAGGATGTGATGGGCCTCTTCAGTTTGCCGGCCTCCACACTGGGCGCGGTTTTTCTACTTCTCTTTGCCATCGTCCTGGCCCTTGTTTGGGCCCTATGGGATAAAATTCGCGAAGGCAAGGAGGACCGGTCATGAGTGTTTATGTGACCGTACTCGTACTCTATCTCGGCATGCTATCGGCTATCGGTTGGGCATTTCGAAGCGCCAGTCGCAACGCCTCGGACTTCGCCATCGGCGGACGAAGCGTAGGCCCCTGGGTTACCGCACTCTCCTTCGTGGCGGCTTACTATTCCAGTGTGGTCATCATTGGAGGCGGCGCTTTCGGATGGAAGTACGGCCTATCCACTCTTTGGGTTGGCGCAAGCAACGTACTCGTGGGTACGACTCTGGCATGGATTGTTCTTGGCCGGCGCATTCGGCGCTTCTCCGAGAACCTCGACGCCATGACCCTGCCCGGCTTCTTCGGTGCGCGTTATGGTTCACCCAGCGTTCGCATCTTCAGCGCCTCGGTGACCGCTCTTTTCCTCATCGTCTACAACGTGAGCGTACTCAAGGGCATGGCCAATAGCTTCGAAGTGCTTATGGACATGCCCTACTGGGCGGGCGTGGTCATCAGCGGAGTGGTCATTCTGTTTTACACGGCTGTGGGTGGATATCTGGCCGTGGTTTGGACCAGCTTCGTTCAGGGCATCGTTATGATCGCCGCGCTCCTGCTTCTCAGTTGGGCGGCACTCACGCGCATCGGTGGAATGACGGAACTGGTGGCGCGCCTAAACGACATCAGTCCGGGCCTTGTTCACAGTCCTGGAGAATGGGGATGGGCGGGTCTTATCAGCTTCTCGCTCATCGTGAGTTTGGGAACCTGGGGCATGCCTCAGCTGCTCATTCGTTTTTATTCAATCAAAGACGCGAAGATGCTGCGCCTGGGCGTGGTGATCGTCACCTTGGGCGCCTCGGTGGCCTTGCTCCCCTACCTCACCGGAGCCATCTCGCGAGTCTTGGTGCCCGGCATCGAAAGTCCGGACCAGGCCATTCCAGCTTTGACGGCCCTGGTGCTCAACGATTGGGGCGGCGCACTCTTCCTGGCCGGTGTGGTCGCTGCCGGTATGAGCACCTTCGCGGGTGTGCTCATCATCATTAGCAGTTCCATGGTTCGCGATGTTTGGATCGAAGGGCTGGGTCGAAAACTCAGCCCCCAGTCGGAAGTTCGGGCGGGACGCATGATGAGTTTGGCGGTGGGAGTGATCAGCCTGCTCATTGCACTCAAGCCGCCTGCATTGATACTCGTGCTCACCGCGTTCTCCTGGGCGGTGATCGCCTCAACAAATCTTTGGCCTTTGCTTTTCGGAATTTATTGGAAGCGTACAAGCCCTGCAGCGACGCTGGCCAGCATGGTTATCGGCGCGGCTTCGGCATTGCTGTGGCAACTTTTCCGTTCAGGTTTGCCTGCTCCCTGGAGTGGAATACATGGATTTATCGTAGGCGTTGCCATGGCGCTTCTGGTGATTACCCTTGGTAGTTTCATGGGCAAGGCCGCAGCTAAAGTGGCCATTGACAAGGCCTGGCGATAGAAGTTTCAGATAGTCGATCCTAGTGTAGACAAGCCCCCAAACGCTTGTTATGCTGCTGCGCGCTTTGAGAAAAACAATCTCACATTGGTCGAAAATGCGACCCGAATTACCGAAATCTGGTGGACCCTATAGAGGAGGAACGTTTTGAAGAAGACAACCTGGATGGCTTGGCTTTTGATTTTCACAGCCGCCCTGTTTATCGGCGGCTGTTCTAGTAGTGATGATGATGGACCCAGCGGACCCTCCGGAGACAATCCTCCCGAGATGGGCGGCACGGGTACTAACATAACCGTGCCTCCCGGCATGGCGAATTCCGACAACCCCTACGCCCAGATGGCCAATGGATACATCCAGATGGCCAACGGCATCTCCGCCTACGGTGGATTCTTCGATCCCCCAAGCGGTATGCGCGCCGCGGCCGAGTCCTGGGAGTACACCTGGACCGAGGGCGGACTCACCATCACGCTCAACATCAATGAGACCTCCAGTATGTACACATGGGATGTCTATCTGGACGGCACCGACGGCTACGATACCTACGATAACTGGCACATGTTACACGCTTGGGAGGATATCGACGGTAGCTGCGGCGGCATGGAGATCTACGCAATTGAAGAGTACCTGGGCGCACTCGAGTGGGCCTGGTGCACCGACAGTGCGGGCGTGTTCACCATGACCATGACCACCTACGGCGAATACGAAAGCTTCGAGATCGAACTGGTCGTTTATCCTAACGGCTCGGGGGAACTGAGCTACACTTTCGACGATGTACTCGAGCTCTACATCGAGTGGAACGCCGATGGCAGCGGTTCCTGGTGGACCTACAATCCCGCTGACAGCGGCAGCTGGGACGCTGCGGCGAACTAGTCAATTGGGTTGAATAAAAAAAGGGGGCGCTTCTTGGCGCCCCCTTTTTTTGTACGTTTAGCTACCGGCTATAGGGCAATCCAATAGTTGAGTTTGGCCATGATCTTGTTCTCGGCGATGTTGTCAAACAAAGTAGAAACTGCCAGGTTGTTATCCAATGCTCCGGGAACATCGGCACCCGAAAGATAGCTATAGCGGCTATGGGACCAGACCAGAAAGAAGGTCGAGCCTGGGCGATACTCCCAGCGATAGACCAGGTTCAAGTTCACCGCACCGTACTCGAAATCCTTCTCGCCCACATCGAAACCATCCACATCGTAGGAGCTCAATTCAAAGCTATCGGGTTTCCGGAGCTCTCTAGGATTCGAGTAGTCCCCTACAGTGAGGAAAGGTTGTAGGTAGAGTTCAAGCGACTGATCGCGGTTGAACAGGAAGCTGCTTCGAATTGTGAAATCGAGAGTCTTCATTTCGAGTTCTGAGAATACATAGCTCACACCGCCAATGCCGACCGCGCCATTTGGCTGGCCCGATTCATCCTCGGTCGAGTAGTTCCCCACCCACTGCGCAAGCGAGTGGGTTTCGTTGACACTCGTGGACAAGCTACCGCTCAGCCTGGTGCTCGGCCTCCAGCCCAGACTCATTCCGGAATAGGCTCCCCAGCCCCCCCGGTCGTTGCGACTGTAAGAAAGGTGCAGGTTCATGTTCCAAGACTTTCGCCAATCACTGCCCACACTAGCCCAAAGTGATGTCGCGGCGGGGTAACGCATCAGGGGTCCACGAACATCATTGTAGCTTCGAGTCATGCTTCGACTATGACCTTCATCACCACGCCAAAGGCCCGAACTCAGCGACCAAAAGTTTCGGAACTGCCACCAGGTGTTGAATGAGGCTCCGAAGTTTTGAGGATGCCCACTTTTGTAGGACCAAAGGGTTTCTGCGGGAGCATCGTCATCGCTGTGGCTTCGACCCGCATAGAACCAACCGCGATTGATATCGAGGTGCCAGTTTCCTGAATTGAACAGACCCTCCTCCCCATCTGAGTTGTAGCGATAGCTCAACCAAACCCTGCTTTGAATCTCGTCGGGCTCTCTGAGGATTCCCATGTCATTGAGATCCAGCTTTTCACTTTCCCAAGACCCTGAGGCTCCGTAGCGCCAGGTTCCCGCTTGCTTGCTAAATGCGAGAGCACCTGCGTTTCCGTAAATGGGATCATGCTCGAACTCAGGATCTCCTTCGATGGGCTTTGGATCCACTGCAGAGCCAATCAGAGAACCATGCAGATTGTAGCTTTTGTCATGGAAATTCAGATCGAAATCAACGCCACTGGTGTAACCGTCACGGAGGTTTTCGTCGACATCGCTGCTTGTCCAATTTCGAAGCACCGCAGTTTGCATGACATTCACACGATGATCGCCGTCGGCGAACTCCTTGCCAAAGCGACCCACGGCGTAGTAGCTGGGCTGTTCGCCCGAAAGGAAGGGATTATGGGCTTGGCCTTCGCCTGTTACATCGGTGGCGGCGAGCAAGCCCGCAACGGAGATACCTGCGGAAGTTTTTCCGGTGAGCTTGCCGGCAAAACGGATGCGGCTGTTTTCGACACCCGTACCAATGCGGCGTGAATAGAACAAAGCGAAATCCGGGTGGCGGAAAAAGCTCGCACCTTCAACGAAGAAGGGGCGCTTTTCGTCGAAGCGGGTTTCGAATGGCGACAAATTAAGCTGCGATGGATCGGCTTCCACCTGCCCAAAATCCGGCTGCACGGTCGCGTTCAAGGTTAGATTTGGTGTGAGTCCGTACTTGAGATCCGCTCCGAAGTTCGCCGTTCCATCCCAGTTTTCATCGCTGTCTTGGGGTCGCAGATCGCTGAGGCCCGTAACCGTGTAAGGAAGAATTTCAATCTGCCTGGGCGGCTTCACGCCATTCAAACCTGTAAGTGTGCCGAAGTTGCTGATGAACCCACCTTGCTCGCGATCCCAGTGGACCCAACCGGTGTCTTCGCCCCGGGCGTGCATCCAGCGATAGACTTGAAGTCCCCAGGTCATCGAAGAACTGCCGCGATATCGCACCGACGAAAAGGGAATGCGTATTTCAGCATACCAGCCTCGCTCATCTTGCTGAGTGGCGCATTCCCAAACCGCGTTCCAATTGGAATCGCGATTGAAAGATTCGGAAAGGAATGCGTCGGCGATTACGCCGTGAGGGTTCACACGGAAATTGTATCCACTGCTGCGATCGAAGTAGGGATCAATGTAGATGCTGATGATGTCCGAGCCGTTCATACCGTCGCGGCGACTCAAGGTACTGGCGATCTGATTGGGATCCTTCTCGAAACAGGCTACACCGAAATAGAAAGCCTCATCATCATAGAGCACTTTGAAAACCGTCTCCTCCGACGGTGGATCACCGCGCACAGGATCCATCTGCGTGAATCCTTTTCCGGCTTCGGCCCTGACCCAGGCCTCTTCATCGAGGAATCCGTTGAGGGTGACCTGTCCGACTTCCACACGATTTGCCTGAATACTCGGACGCTCGGACATGCGACCATCGCCGAGAGTTGGGAAAGCTGACCCTTCACCCTGTGGATCGAAACTCTTATAGGCGTGTGCGGACCCTACCAATAAGACACAAAAAGAGATTAAAAGGAGCCGAAACGAGAGCGGCAGAGGATCGCTCATATGGCCTCCACTAAGTCATTGCATTTGTTAAAGATGGGGAGTCTGGCACCGAAGCATCGAATGAATCCTACGACATCGTTGACGAGGTGTTCCATCCTTTTGGTAAAATAAAGGATGCCACCTATTTTATTCTCGGCTATGCTCAGATTAACCACCTGGATTTTGCCAAACAACAGGGGAGGGTAAGATGAGAGTTGCGATCAGCATTCTTGCATTGACACTTCTGATCTGTCCGGTCGCCAATGCTTCCCAGATCATCGAATACACAAGCCAGATCGACGAACAAGACGTGGATTGGGCAGAGACACTTCAGATCCAGCAGTTCGATCCTTCACTGGGCGACCTGATTTCCGCTACTGTCTTCATCAATGCCGGCTACGACGGCAAGGTGGACATCGTCAATAACGAGGATTTTGAGGGCGAGTACACTTGGCTCACAACCTTCGACATGGATCTTGAATTGCCGAACACCTCGCTTCTCTCATCCATGAACTTGATCAGTGATTCGTACTTCGAAACGGGTTGGATCCCTGCGGGAGAATCCAAATTCTTCGTTACGAGCGCGAGCATCTTTGATCTTCCAATTCTGGAAGAAGAGCCCCTGGCCACTTTCATTGGCCTTGGAACCATCGACCTGCCTGTTTGGACCGATACCTTCTCCCACCTTCAGATTTACTTCCTGAATGGATCCATCGACTACAACGCTAGTGCCTGGGCCAGTGTGACAGTCACCTACATCTTTGATGGCGAGGTTCCCACGGGAAGTGGAACCTGGAGCGAAGTCAAAGCACTTTTCTAGAGCTGAGCAGAAGCTCTTAATCTAGAAGATCTTAGGAAGCCCCTCCCCCACGGGAGGGGTTTCTTCATACTTTGGGCTCTCCTTATCTGTTTTTATTTCTCGGTTTTTTTCTGGAATAGGGAACTTATCTCCTCTAGTTTGCATCCTAGATGCGACCCCAACGACCACCCGTCGCAAGGCGGCGAAAAGGACCAAGGAGATACCATGCGTAGGATTCTATCGGCCGGAACCATACTTACACTCGTTGCCCTGTTCACTCTTGGTGGAACCGCTTTAGCCGGGCCGAATTGCGGCAGCAAGAATGCGGACGCTACCTGCAGCACGTCCAAGAGTGCCTGCAGCAGCAAAGCCACAAACGCTGATGCCAGCCTCAGTTGCAACTCGAAGATCAAGACCGCCAGCAATGACTACTTCTTGAGTTCCTACATGGATGTAAAAAGCGGAATGCACAAAGGCTGTGGTGCGACCATCGGTAACGCCGTCAGTGATTACAAAGCCGGCGTCGTGAAGATGATCAAGAGCGGTGAAGCTGCCGAACATGAAGAGCACCTCAAGAACTTGGTTCAGGTCCTGGACGCCTGGCCTTCAGATACCGATGCTCAGACTGTACGCTTTCAGAAGCTCAGCAACTGGACCATCGGCTATATGGAGACTTTCCCCGAGCGCTGCGAGGGCCTCGAGGTGAAGTCTTGCTCCCAGTCCGGACACTCCTGGGTGGAATCCGAGGAGCTCACGGGCAATCCTTATTCCGGTTAGCCAAGCGAATCCCCATAGACCACATTGGCCTCCTCACCGAACCCTCCTGCTTTTGCAGGAGGGTTCCTTCATGAAGCGACCCCCGCCGCAAGCGACGGGGGTCAAAGATGATCTGGTTTTGGTGGCGTTGGGTTACCCCAGATGGGGCGATCCCGTTCAGCGCCACGCTTTGGGGAGGTCCCTTAAGGGGACGCCACCTCCACCAAACCGCATATGCCTGAACTCACAGGATCACCTCCTTTCGGGCGAACCGCATGTGGCGAAACCCAGTCGCCCGGCCCGGCAAACCGCCCTAAGTCGCCAAGGCCGTCGCGCGTGAGCGCGATCGTATTCGGCAAGATTATGATGGATGATGCTTTTCTTGGCTAGAAAAAACTCGAGGGGAAAACCTCAACGCTTCTGCACCACTTTGTTCTCGCCTTAAAAGACCTGATATAGTTTTTTGATGATTTATGTTTGCTTGCTCAGGCAAAGCCTCATAGTACATACTTCTGCTCTCATTCGAGAGTGTAGTTTTTTCGATTCAGTGCATGCCAGGAGGCACCATGCCCGCCAAGAAGATCGTCGTACTCGTTCATGGTTGGAGCGTTAAGCATACCAACACCTATGGGCGATTAGCCGACCGCCTAAAGAGTGAGTCCCAGAAGCCGGGCGCTGTTCCCCTTGATGTACGCCAGATTTGGTTATCCAAGTATGTAAGCTTCAAAGACGAGGTCAGGGTGGAAGACCTTTCCTATGCATTCCAGGCCGCACTCGAAAGAGAACTCAAGGGTGATCTCACTACACGCGGATTCGCCTGCATCACGCACTCGACGGGTGGTCCCGTGGTGAGAGATTGGTGGCAACGCCTCTACATCGACAAGAAGAACAGCTGTCCTATGAGCCACCTGATAATGCTGGCTCCCGCGAACTTCGGTTCTGCGCTGGCGCAACTGGGAAAAAGTCGCCTCAGTCGGATCAAGTCCTGGTTCCAGGGTGTTGAACCCGGACAAGGCGTACTGGATTGGTTGGAAATGGGAAGTCCAGAATCTTGGGACCTGAATCTTGAATGGTTGAAGCGAAAGAGTCACCCAGGCTCGACAGGTAAACCAGTTTTCCCCTTCGTCCTGACCGGACAAAGCATTGATCGAAGCCTCTTTGATCAGGTGAATTCCTACACTGGAGAAATCGGATCGGATGGAGTTGTTCGGGTTGCCGCCGCGAATATCAATGCCGATTACCTTCGCCTTGTGCAAAATCCAAAAACCCATGAATTGGAAATTGATGAAACGAATTCCAAACAACACAAGGCATCCTGCTTCCGCCTGATCGAAGGGAAAGCCCATTCAAAACCGAAAATGGGAATTCTCAATTCGATCAAAGACGACAAGAAGGATCATGCATCCGTTGATGCGATTCTAAATTGCCTGAAGGTGTCATCTTTCGCCGAATACAAATCCCTGGGGAAGCAATTCGACAAAGACAATGAAGTTGTCATTCGGGATGAATACCGAGAGAAAACGAAGATTGCGAATATACCTCGCACCTTCATCCACGATCGCAGATCAATGCTTATCGTACGCCTGCGCGATGATACCGGTCATCCGATCTCCGACTTCGATTTCTTGCTAACTGGAGTTGGTGGTAATCCGAATCGCCTTCCCGAAGGCTTCTTCATAGATCGACAGAAGAATTCCCGCGATGGCAGCACCCTGACCTACTTCCTCAATCATACCGCATTGACGGGAGAACCAGCGGCCCCTGGCATTCCACAAGAGGATATGGATGCAAAGCCTTCTCAGGGAGTTGGTGCGCTGGGGCTGAAGATCGTTCCGCGTCCTGACGATGGCTTCGTTCACTACAGGGTAGCCGAGTTAGTTTCGAAGGCCGAAAACATAGACAGGATTCTCAAAAAAGATCAAACAACGATGATCGACATTGTCTTGAATCGGATAGTCCATCGAGGGGTTTTCGAACTGATCAACTCCAAGGATGAAAAGACCAAGGGATCCGGCTTTAAGAACCAGAAAGAGGGCACTGTTATCGCGAAGAAGTAGCCGGCCTCAACTAGATTCTTTGCTCCACGAGACCCGTCAAACGCTCCGCCTTGAACGATCCAAGATCGATACATCGGCTGCGATTTTGATTGGAGTTTGTTATGTTAGCACTTGAAATATATGGATATGCTCCCAGTCATATAGCATTCGTTTACCAAGCGAGTCGAAATGCTCTGCTATTTTGTTTCAGAGCTACATGGTCGAATTGGGCGATACCTAGCTCTGTTTGAACGAATCGTGAGTGAAAAACCCGACGCCTTGTTCATGGGCGGAGATCTTTTACCCATGGATCTGGATCTCTCTTGGGCGGACCAAACGGATCACCGAGATTTCATCACCTAGTTCGGCATCTTTGGCCTTGTCGATGCCACCGAAGCGATCGGTGATCTTCTGGAGTTCAGCGAGATCAATGCTGTCCTTTTTGACGAAGGAATAAGACGTTTGATCGTTCTGATCCCAGCAGGACACGCAGATGACCTTGCCGCCCATCTGATTGTAGAGTTCGATGGCGTACTGGGCCACGTTTCCGAAACCCTGCACACTGGCGATGGTATCGCCGGGGCGAATGTCGTGGTCTTTCAGCGCTTCACGAAGCGTGTAGATAACGCCGTAGCCGGTGGCCTGAGTGCGGCCAAGAGAGCCACCCATACCCACAGGCTTGCCGGTGATCATACCGGGGTATCGCCCGCCATGGATGATTTCAAACTCGTCGAGCATCCAAAGCATGTGCTGGGCGTTGGTCATCACGTCGGGTGCGGGAACGTCGGCCACGGGACCGATGTCGCGGGCGATCTGGCGTACCCAACCGCGGCAAATCTGTTCCTGTTCGCGCGCACTGAGATTGTGCGGGTCGCAGATCACGCCGCCCTTGCAGGGGCCGCGAGCGTCGTTGTGCTGGCTGCGAAAGCCTTGGAAAACTTGGACACAGCCGTCGACCATGCGAACGGGAATGTTGAAGTGATACTCGCGCATGGGCGAACGGAGAAGCGCGCGAGCTCCGCTCGAGAGATCTAATAAATCGGCGATCTTGTCGAACTGAGCGCGTGCCATTTCGTAGGCGTTGAAGCCGTCTTTACTGCCATGACAAAACCCCCATTTGGGACACGTTTGCGCCAGAGGGTACTCGATCCGGCGCCCGTAAAGAATGAGTTCCGGACTTGGGTGTCAAGATACTCTTAGTGCGATTTCCGGGAAATCGTAACACCCCGGAGAAGGGGTCCCCAGGGTGGAATAAATGGACTATAGGGAATACGTGCTAATCCAGCAGGACCACCTTGCCGGTTTCCACCTGCCGGCCAGCCTTGAGACGCATGAGATAGATGCCCGAGGATAGGCGAGCGCCGGACGCGTCCCGGCGATTCCAGGCCAGGCTGTGGATCCCCGCCTGCATGGGAGCGCTTTTTAGCTGCTGTACCCTGCGCCCGTCGAGGGTGAAGAGGTCTAGGGAAACCTCCGAGTCGCGACTCAAGGTGAAGGTCACCTTTCCACCGGCCACTGTGGGATTAGGCCAGCTGCGCAAACCGAGAGCATGGGGATTCCAATCGGCCACACCGGTTCCCGTGGGTCCGGAAATCCACATCACAGCTTCCTGTCGTGCGAGATCCTCGTTGTAGGCCTGTCCAACTATTCGAAGGGTGCCGTCAACGGCCAGTTCAGCATCTTGAGCGGTGGAAGAGGTGTAGGCTGCAGGAAGCCAGGAGTGCAGATCCACCGCGCTATCGGCCGTTCCCGTCCAAGCACATGCGTGCAACATGCCGCCGACGTTCAGGGCTCCCAACTGAAGTCCACTGCCAACGCCATAAACGTAAGCGCCCAGAGATCCCGTGGGAGTAAGCCGAACACAGCCTTCCTCGCTGCCGTGCCAGAGAGTCGGCTCGAGCCCGCCCGCGTAATCCGCTTCGCCAATCTGCTGACCGTCCTCGGCCTTGCTTATCCAACTGCGCGACGCGTCAACGGGATTGATATCCACCACCGAATTGGCGGTACCGGTCCAGTAACTGGCGTGAGTTGCAGGACCGGGATAGGGCGTGTTGATGTACCCATACTGGCGGCCATTATCGATGGCCAGAGTTACGCTCTTGGATGCGCCGCTATCGGGATGGAGCCAACGGAACAGGCCGGCGCTGTCGATCCAGAAAGCATTCGCATAGGTGTTGCCGACCTCATCGTCCCAAGCTGCGTAACCCACGCTACCGGATGCATCGATGTCGCCCAAATAGGTGTGCTCATAGCTCCCCCCGAGAATGATCTCTTCGAATCCGGCGGGGCCACCAACCCAGCGACAGGCTTTCGGCTCGTAAATCACGTACCAATTGCCGTTTTCAAAAATCTCATAAGGATGCCACCAGAAGCCCACGCTTGTATCGCCGTAGCTAGCACGGGCCCAGCTCTTGGGTGAAACGGGATCCCAGAGAGGATGGAGATCCTCTTCCATGCCGGTTTCAGTATTCCACTTCCAGGCGTGCTCCTCGACCTCGGCACCGGCAGGCACTGTGGTGAATCCGCTCACGATGTTGCCACTGATGTCGAGAGCTTTGGAGGACTGCGCTCCCAAGGGGTGAAGCAGTTCAGTGGTCCAATCCACGAGAAGATTGGGAGGCGTGCGCACGTCAATCTGAGCCGCGTCGCTGAAGGTTTGTCCGCAGTCATTGGTGGCGACCAGATCGTAAACGCCTGAATCGGCCAGGCCGATGTCGGTGATTGTAAGTTCGCTGCTCAGAGCACCGCTAATGACGCCACCACCGGGAGCGGATCCATCTATGAGGTCGATACCATCACGGCGCCACTGATAACTAAGTGGCACGCCGCCTATGACTGTTGCATTGAGTTCGAAGATCTGTCCGTCCCAGGGCTCGGCACTTTCGGGCTGCTGTGTGAACTCGGGGCAGGTTGGTGTGAAAAGTTTTTCGGAAGTCCACACTCCGCCGCTCTCGTTCATGCCGCCCATGGCATAGATGCTGTCATCGGCACGAAGCGCCGCTGCAAAATGGCGACGGGCTTCGGCCATGGATGGGCCCGTGTTCCAGGTGCCGGTAAGCGGATTGAGTACATAGACCGTGCTTTGGGTCGTGCCCGAGCCAACCGAACCGGCCACTCCGCCCATAACATAGACGCGATTGTCCGCGCCGAGTACGGCACAGTGTCCGGTGAGTGCTACAGGTAGCTCGGGATAGGTGGCCAAACTCCAAGATCCTGTGGCGATGTTATAGGATTGCACGTAAGTCGTACGATTGTTGCCAAGGGCATCGTAGCCACCGATCACCAGGATATTGCCCTGGTTATCGAGACAGGCAGCCGCGTCGGCCACGCCGATGGGCATGGGCGATAGAAGGGTCCAAGTGTCGGATGCACCATTGTAGCGTTGCGCTTCACTTGAGTTGGGCTGGCCGGAATGGGCGTTCGCCCCAAGGCCGCCCCCCATCGAGTAGATGTAGTTTTGATCATCGGTGACCCAGGCGAAGAGCGAGTCGGGCGCTGCGCCTACGCGGTCGGCGAGGCCCTCCTGGGGTCCCTCTTCCAGGTTGTAGGTGTAAACGTTGCCTGTGTCGCCGTTGAAAACGTCCACTCCGCCAAAGATGACAATGCGATCCAGATTATCGATGCCGGCCGCCACGTGTACCACAGCGCCCTCTAAGGAGAAGATTTGCGTCCAGGATCCTGCCCCCGGATTCAAGCGGTGGACCATGGCATCGTTACCGCCGTCGAAGGGGCGACCACCGAAGACGTAGAGGCTATCGGCCAGGTGGAGACCCGCGCCGTAGGCTCGCGCCATACCCGCATCCGGGAAAGAGGGTGCGGGCTCCCAAACGGCAGCGAAAACGGAGCTTGAAATAATGAGTAAGAGGAGGGCGACTCGAGATTTCAGCATGGAAACTCCAAGAGGGCTATTGGATGGGCAGGGCTTGGAATCATTGGCCTGAAAGAATTTCAGGGATCTCATGAAAATTGTACCGTAGTTTAATGTAATAAACCAGGATTCACTACCAACTCATCGTTAATTCATATTGTCGAATCGACTTCTGGAGATCCGAGTCCAGATTCAAAGAAAAAAGCCCTTCCGGATATCCGGAAGGGCTTCGTATGGGGTGGGCGATACTGGGATCGAACCAGTGACCTCATGCGTGTGAAGCATGCGCTCTCCCACCTGAGCTAACCGCCCACACGGTGGACCCAAGGAGAGTCGAACTCCTGACCTCTGCATTGCGAACGCAGCGCTCTACCAGCTGAGCTATGGGCCCCCTCAAACGGGTCGTCCAATTTACTCGAAGGATATCCCAAAAGCAAGCCCCCTCCCGAAGGAGGGGGCTTTGACACAAGGAGGGGGAAACATGCTGATGATACGGACTTACTTCACTTCGATTTCACGACCCACGGCGGCCTCGCTCTTGGGAAGGCTCACGGTGAGCAGGCCATTCTTGAACTCGGCACCGATCTTGTCGGTCTCGATTCCAGCCGGCAGGCGGAAGTTGCGCTTGAAGGCTCCGGTGAAGCGCTCCTGGCGCCGCACGCGATGTCCTTCCATGTCTTCACTCTTGGCCATCTCGCCGGTGATCGAAAGAATGCGATCCTCAGCCTTGATACTGATGTCGTTCTTATCAAGTCCGGGCAACTCGACGATGATCAGATGCTCGCCGTCGGTTTCGATGATGTCCGTGCGAGGGGTCCAGGCGCATTTGCCGTCCTCGTAGCAGAATTCGTTGAAGAGGCGATCGAAATCGGCGAAGGGATGTCCGTGACGACGATGACGAAGGCCTGTGGGGTGGTTGTTCACTTTGATCATGTTCATGGCTTTCTCCTTTTGAGGATATCGGCGCTTGCCGTTGTTTTCGCTTTCGCCATCCCTACCGCAAGGCCGGTGCCAAAATTGAACTTGAACTTTAACCTGTACCAGAACAACACTTTATGAGTTTTAGCAATTCTATCACCGGTGAGACGCCAGAAATACCCGCCATGGTGTCAGAACTTCATGCTGCCACGATGGCGCACATCTGACGAATCCTGCCAGCGGGACAGTTCCGGCGTCAGACCTCTGGAAACTTGGAGCCTGTCGGCTTATTCTGATGCCATCAAACGGAGGATCGCCATGATGAAGACCGAAGTGAAACTGTCCCGCCGAGGCGAGAATGCGCCTGCCAGTCCCATTCGCCGCCTAGTTCCATTCGCCGATGCCGCCCGCGAAAGCGGCGCCTATGTGTATCACCTGAACATCGGGCAACCGGACATCGAAACTCCCGTCGAAATGCTGAGCGCCTACCGCAACTTCGAGGGACCTGTTTTGGCCTACGGGCCCAGCGCGGGTGTGCAGAGTTATCGCCAGGCTGTGGCGGACTACTGGAAGCAATTCAATGTGGAGATCTCGGCGGACGAAATCATCGCCACCACCGGCGGTAGCGAGGCAATCAATTTCGCCATGCTGGCCATCTGCGATCCAGGCGATGAAATCCTCGTGCCCGAGCCCTTCTACACCAACTACCTGGGGTTCGCCGAGGCCGCCTCTGTGAAGATCGTACCTCTGCCCACCAGTGTTGAGAATGGTTTCCGCCTGCCAACACGCGAAACCATCGAAGCGGCCATCACTGAACGCACGCGCGGAATCATGTACAGCAATCCGGGCAATCCCACCGGCGTGGTTTACACGCGCGAGGAAATGCAGCTACTCGGCGACCTCGCCGCAGAGCACGGACTCTATCTTCTGGCCGATGAAGTCTATCGCGAGTTCGTCTATGAGGGCGGAGAGTTCATTAGCGCCTTCCACCTGGAAGGCCTGGACGATCGTGTGATTGTTTTGGACAGCGTGAGCAAGCGTTTCAGCGCCTGCGGTGCGCGCGTGGGATACCTCGCCACACGCAACAAGAGTGTAATCGAATCGGCCACCTGTTACGGACAGGCGCGCCTCTGCCCGCCCACCGTTGACCAGATCGCCGCAGCCGCCGCCTTCAGCGCGCCGCCCTCCTATCTGGAAAAGGTTCTCGAGGAGTACGGCAAACGTCGCGACGTTTTGCACGAAGAGCTGCAGAAGATTCCCGGCGTCACCGCGCACAAACCCGCGGGCGCTTTCTACGCGGTGTGCAAACTTCCCGTGAAGGATGCCGAAGCCTTCGCCATTTGGTTGCTCACGGATTTCCGCGTGGACGGCAAGACCGTCATGGTCGCCCCCGCCAACGGCTTCTATGCAACGCCCGGCCAAGGCTTGGACGAAGTGCGCATCGCCTATGTCTTGAACGTGGATGACCTGCGCGCGTCCATGAACATTCTGCGCAAGGGACTCGAAGCCTACCCGGGCTAAGTGAATTCTCATCCCTGCTGGTTCAAAACCCTCCTCGATTTCCAAGGAAGGTCTTTTCGTAGTCATGGTTGTGGCTATGCTATAATCGCATTATGAAAACCACAATCTTACTCACAGCGCTTCTCTTCGTAGTTTCGGCTGAGGCTGTCACACTCATCCAAAGATCCAATGGCTTCAGCGCCATCGACTGGGAAGAGGGACACTGCGAACTTGAGTTCGGCGACGTCAATGCCGACGGCAACCTCGACCTGCTTTCCGTAGGCGATCACGGCAATCCATATGTGAACTCCACCGAACATGGTGTTATCTGCTACCTGGGCGATGGGCTCGGAAACTGGACCGCACAGCAGTACGGAAATTTCGGCTATGGAGGTCTGGGACTGGGCGACCTGAACTTGGACGGGCACATGGACCTGGCCTTTGGCATCCACCACGACTGGGCATCCACGGGACTTGGCAGCAAACTCATGGGCGCAGGATTGGGAAATGGCAGCGGCGCTTATTGGACTCCCTGGGACAATGGAATGCCGTCGGCGGGTGAAGAATGGGGCATGTTCGCCACCGACCTTGCCGACTTCGATGGCGACGGCCGGCTGGATGTGATTTCACAATCCTTCGGGGGAAGCAACGGTATTCAGATCTATCGCAATCTGGGAGATGGAAACTGGGAGCATGCCGCGAGCTTCCCCGGTGGCAGCGTGAACTACACCCTCGAGACCGGCGACTTCAACGCCGATGGCTACCTCGACTTCGTCGGCACGCGAAGTACCGGAAGCATCTACCTCGGTGACGGCGAGTTCGGATTCGCACTCAATCAGACCGGCATCACATCGGGAATTTACTCGGTGGATGTGGGCGATTTTGATGGCGACGGTCGCGACGACCTGCTCATCGATCACGGAAGCGTGGGTGTGAAAGCGTGGCGGCTCTCCCCCATCACTGAAACCTGGGAAGAGTTCTCCGGCGGCCTCCCAACTTACAATGCGGAGCAGGTACAGTTCGGAGACTTGAACGGTGACGGATACCTGGATGTGGTCGCCTATGCCGAGCCAACGGGCAGATGCTACATCAACGATGGAGCCAGCACCTGGAATCTCGACGCCAGCTGGACCATGCCTTCACCAGGGGACGGCAACGCCCTGCGTGTTGATGGCGACCTAGACCATGATGGCCGCGAAGACATCGCCGTGCTTGCCTCCATGAGTGGTTTCCCATTCTATCGTAACCAACTTCGAGTTTATTCTCCCTGGGAAAACCCCGTCGCGCTAAACGCACACGTGATTCAACCCAATGGTGGTGAGGTTTTCCGGCAGGGCTCAATTCGAGAGCTGCGCTGGGCCACGGCTCTTCCTTCCGGCCAGGGGCCGGCGATCGTCGACATCTACCTATCCACCGCCGGCCCCGAAGGCCCCTTCGTTTCCATCGCGAGCTCCCTTCCGGACAATGGTCGATTTGATTGGCAGGTTTTGGCGGGAGCTTCGGCGGATTGCTACTTGGAAATCCGTTCTGTAACAGGCAGCGACACAAGTGTGGATAGATCCGACTCCGCTTTCACAATTATGGAAGGCGGCGCGACTTCACTCGGCGAATGGTCGAGTAATACAATTTACCTGGACGCATATCCCAATCCCATGAGTCGAAGTACACGCTTCACCTGGAACTCTTTCAGATCGAGTAGGGCCACACTTTCAATCTACGAACTCAATGGTCGACGCGTTGAGGAAACGCACCTGTCTCCTGGAGTGAATAACTTGCAGTGGTCTGTAGATAGAAATCTCTCGGCGGGAATTTACATGGCCGAACTTCGAAGCGGTTCGTTCAGGGCAACACGCAAGCTCCTAATCTTGAGCCCATGATCGCCTAGATCGCCATGCTCTTCCATTTGCCACGGCGGAATCTCACGGTGAGGATAACGGCCACCACGGTGAAGTGAAAAACTCCGCCGAGCCATCCTCCGACCACACCCCATTGCATGGTGTAAGCGAAAAACAAGGCAAAGGGCACGAAGACCAGCCATGCGCTGAGCGCGAGAGTGAGCATGGGGAAGCGCGTGTCGCCGGCGCCCTGAAGTGCGCTGGAGTAGGCCATCTGCATGGCGTCGCCAATTTGAAAGAGTGCGAGCAGGGGGACAATCTGCACACCGTACTGCACCACGGCGGGATCGTTGTTGAAGATCAGGAAGAGGTGTTTTCGCGCAAGCAGAAACACCGCCGCCACAAACAAACTGTAGACCAGGTTCATGCGCAGCACCATCCAGCCGCAGGCTTCAGCCAACTTCACTTTTCCAGCACCCAAGTATTGCCCCACCATGGTCGTGCCGGCTTTGGCAATTCCATTGGCGGGCATGAAGGAAAAGCTGAGTAGCTGGATTCCGATCTGGCTGGCCGCCAAGGCCTCGGTGCTAAGCCGCCCCATGATGCTCATGAACACGGTGAAGCTGCCCATATCCAGGAAAAACTGTCCGCCGATGGGCGCACCCACACGCACCAGGCGAAGCATTGACTTGAGCTGGAAGGGATGCTCTCGCCTCGTGTGATAGATGCGATTGACGGCTGGTCGCAAAAACAGAGCGAGGCCGAGGATGGCCGCCGAGAAGTCGGCGATGGCCGTGGCAATGCCCGCGCCAAGGGTGGTGAGCTCGGGGAAGGGACCGAGTCCGAAAATGAGTACTGAATCCAGAAGGATGTTCACAACGTTGGAGACGATGGAAATCACCATGGGCGTTTTCATGTCGCCGATACCACGGAAAAACGAGTGGAAAACGAAAGTCGCCAGCAGGAAGATCGCGCTGGACATTCTCGCGCGGGCGTAGCGGAGGCACTCGGCGATGACGTCGGCGTCGGGGCCGGCGATGGAAAGGATCAGGTCCATCTTCCATAAAAAGAAAGAAAGCAGAATTGCCGAAAAGAAGGCCAGGTAAAGGCCCTGCCAGGCGAAGTGGCTGCACTCGCGCAGGCGGCCACCGCCCTTTGCCTGGGACACAAAGGTGCTAACTCCCTGTACGACCCCCACGAAAAAGGTGTAGAGGGTCCAAACCAGGACGCCGCCAAAACCCGCGGCTGCGAGTTCCACCTTGCCCACACGTCCGAGCATCATGGTATCCACCGTCCACATGAGCGTGGTGGACAACATGCCGATCACCGTCGGATAGGCTAGCTTCCAAGCCTCCTTGGCCGATCCGGCCCTGGTGCCGGGCACGATGATGCTAGGCTCATGTTTCGGGTTCGGGGAATCCACTCGGCCTCCGGCCATTTCTGGAGAAGGCGCGAGGCTAGAGGCATCTTGCCCGGGAATCAAGCGCGACCTTGCGCCGGCGCATCTCTTTGGCTAGGATGGCTCCGCTTGCCCTTCCATCCCACGATCCGGTTTTTCCTAGAAGGAGTGCTCTCATGGCCTCAATACGTGAAGTTGTCATCGTGTCCGCCGCGCGGACACCCGTCGGATCCTTTCTCGGCAGCCTCTCTGACGTGCCCGCTCCCCAGCTCGGCGCCGCCGCCATCAAGTCCGCCATCGAGCGGGCGGGAGTGGACGGTGCGGACGTGAGCGAATGCATCATGGGATGCGTTTTGCCCGCCGGACTCGGCCAGGCCCCCGCCAGACAGGCGGCCTTGGGCGCCGGACTCCCTGTTGGTGTGGAGTGCATGACCATCAACAAGGTCTGCGGTTCGGGGCTCAAGTCGGTGATGCTCGCCGCGCAGGCCATCGCCCTGGGCGATGCGGAAATCGTGGTGGCCGGCGGCATGGAGAACATGAGTTCTGCCCCCCACTACCTTCTTGGCAGCCGCGAAGGCGCCAAGATGGGCGACTGGAAAATGAAAGACGGCATGATCATGGACGGGCTCTGGGACCCCTACAAAAATTATCACATGGGCATGGCCGCCGAACTCTGTGCCCGCGAAAAGGGATTCGATCGCGAGGCCCAGGACGCCTTCGCCATCGAAAGCTATCAGCGCGCGCAGAAGTCCATCGAAGCCGGGCTCTTCGAAGAAGAGATCGTGCCGGTGGCCATTCCCCAACGCAAGGGCGATCCGGTAATCGTGGATAAAGACGAGGAACCCGGCCGTGTGCGCTTCGACAAAATTCCCGCGCTGCGCCCCGCCTTCGACAAAGAAGGCAGCGTGACGGCGGCCAACGCCAGCAGCATCAACGATGGTGCGGCAGCGGTGGTGCTCATGAGCGCAGATGAAGCCGCAAAACGCGGGCTCAAGCCCTTGGCCAAGATCGTCTCCCAGGCCAGCGCGGCTCAGGAGCCCGAATGGTTCACCACCGCACCGGCCAAGTCGGTGAAGAAGGCCCTGGACAAGGCCGGTCTCGGTACCGATGACATCGACGCCTTCGAAATCAACGAGGCCTTCGCCGTGGTTTCCCTGGCCAACAACAAGCTGCTGAACCTGGACACCACGAAGGTGAACTTGCGCGGCGGTTCGGTGGCCATTGGACACCCCATCGGTGCGAGCGGTGCGCGCATTCTTGTGACTCTCCTGCACATCATGAAGCAGGAGGGCAAGAAACGCGGCCTGGCGAGCCTTTGCATCGGCGGTGGAGAGGCGGCGACTCTTGTCGTCGAGTCACTGGACTAAGGCACGATGAACCCGGAAGGGCGCGGCAAGATTACGAGTGGAATCATGGGCGGACTGCTCATTCTCGTGATATTCGCCGCGCCCTTTTCCATTGCACTCAGCCAGAGCGCACTGGCCCTGGCGATTCTTCTTCGCGCAACTCAACTAGTCATGGGAAGGCGACTGACTCTCACAGGTCTGGAAGCGCCGCTCTTTCTTTGGCTCGGATGGATTCTCGTCACCCTACCCGCAGCTACCGATCCTGTGGAAAGCCTGCAGCACTTGAAAAGGTGGTGGCTGATTCCGGCAGTTTGGCTCTTTGTGGAAACTGCGCGTGATAGGCTCCTTAGGAAATTCGCAATGCCGGCTCTCGCCCTTGGCCTGACGGGAGTGGCGATTTACGGCGCAATGCAAAGTTTCGGCATGGTCGAGATCGCCGAAAATTTCCAACGCATGAAGAAGCTTCCCCTCACCACGAATCCCATGACCGCCGGGGCCATCATGATGATGGGCTCCCTCACCTTGCTTTCATTCCTCATGCGCATGGAGCGAAGCTGGCGAACACTCCTGACGGCGATCGCTTTCGCGCTCAGCTTCTGGGTGCTCATTCTCATCCAGTGTCGTTCCTGTTGGATGGGTTTTCTCGGCGGCGTCTTCCTTCTTCTATTGCTGCGCAGACCACGACTCGCCCCACTTCTTCCCCTGGCCCTCATTCTCGCACTTCTGTTTGCGCCGCCTCAGTATCGCGAACGTTTCACCTCGGCTTTCAGGCCGGGCAAGGAATATCGCAGCAACTGGCAACGGGTCTACATGTGGAAGACCGGCTGGTGCATCCTGAAGGACCATCCGGTAATTGGTATCGGCGATCGCGATCTTCGCGCTTTCTATGAGCGTTATACACCCGAAGAGGATCGCGACAAGGTGATCGTCTACGGGCACCTGCACAGTAATCTTGTGATGTTCGCCGTGCTCTGGGGTGTGCCCGGCCTAGCCCTGGGCTTCATGTTCCTTCTTTCCATTCCCATGCTTCAGTGGAAGAGATGGCGCGCCTTGAAAGCCGCCGGGGGACGCGGGCCACCGGAAGCCGAGGCTTGGATTTTGGCGGGCATCAGTGTTTGGACGAGCTTCATGATCGCCGGCATGTTCGAATGGTACTTCGGCGACGCCGAGGTCATTCTTCTGCTTTGGGCCATCACGGGGCTTTCACTGGGAATCATCAAGGATAGTCATGCGCCCAGTTCTGATTGAATCACCGCGTTTAGTTTTGCGCTCTCTGCGCATGGCCGATGCCAGGGCGCTCACCCAGGTTGTTCAAGCCAGCGTCAACTCGCTTAAACCCTTCCTCTTTTGGGCCAGTCAGGACTATGACCTTGAAATGGCCCGGGCCTTTGTGCGCCTCACCCGCGAGAGTCGTGAGAAGGGCAGTGAGTTGCATCTGGGTATCTTCGAAAAAGACAGCGATCAATTTCTTGGAATGATGGGACTCATGCGCATGAAGGCCATCACCCTGGGTTTTGAAATCGGTTACTGGCTTTCCAGCGAGCGCCAGGGCGAAGGACTTTGCACGGAGGCGGCGGGACGAATAATCGAATACGCATTCGACGATCTGGAAAGCCATCGCGTCTGGCTCAATTGCGACGTCAAAAACAAGGGCAGTCGCCGCGTGGCCGAGAAACTGGGCATGCGCCGCGAAGGTCGCGTGAAAGCCTTCTTGATGGATCCCGATGGCAAGCCGCGGGATCACTATTTGTACGGGTTGCTCAAAACTGATATCAGTCGTTGATCTAAGCAAGTATCAGACTGGCCAAATGATTGACTTCCTCGGCAATTGAGTCTGCTCCGAACTCCAACAACTCTTCCCGCCCGCGAAATCCCCAGAGCACGCCCAGCGATTTCATGCCGGCGGCCTTGCCCGTGGCCATGTCCACGCCGCTGTCCCCCACGAAAACGCAATCGCCGGGATCCACGCCACGCAGTCGCGCCACTTCAATCGCTGACGCGGGGTCGGGCTTCACCTTCCACTCGGGCATTTGTCCCCAAACCGGATCGAAGGGCCATTTCGCAAAAAGACGTGCGCACATTTCCGCGGTCATCGCATGGGGCTTGTTGCTGAGCACGGCCATGTCCACGCCGGTCGTCACGAGCGCGTCGAGTGTCTCCGGGATGCCAGGAAAGGGAAGCGTGTTGTCGAACATGCGCGAAGGGTAGAGATCGCGGAAATCCTGAACGAGTTCATCGGCAATGCCGTGGTCCGATTCGGGAATGACGCGCCGCGACAGCGCTACCACTCCATTGCCCACGAATCGACGGTAGTCATCCAGGGAGTGTTCAGGATAGCCGCGCTTTGCCAGCACCGAATTCATGGTGAGGGCGATGTCGGTGACGGTGTCGGCGAGTGTTCCGTCCAGATCGAAGATGGCGAGGCGGGTGGGCAATGGGTGTCTTCACTTTCTGTCTACAGGTTCTTATCGTATCGAGATACTAGCAGGATCTTTCCCCGAGCCACCCATGGATTTTTCATTCCGGGAAATCAACGGTAGTCTTCCTTCCGGAGATGCAGCTTGCGCATGAGACCATAGAGGGCTCTTTCGCTTAGCCCGGCCCGGCCGGCTGTCTCCCTGATACGGCCTCCTGTTTCGGCCAGCAGGCGATCGAGATAGATGCGGTCTATGCGATTGAGAGTCGCCTCGCGCAGATCCTTCAGCGAGTATCCCGAGATATCCTGATCGATCAGAAGCGGTGCGTCTTCGGCCTCCTTTGCTTCGCCCCCCACGCTTGCCGCCATCGCACTTCCGCTGATCGCCGATGGAAGATCCTTCAGAGTGATTTCACTACCCTTGCAAAGCAGCACCGCACGTTCGATCACGTTGATCAATTCCCTCACATTGCCCGGCCATGCGTAGAGAAGCATCGCCTCGAGGGCATCGGGATGAATGCCCTCCACCTCCGCCCGGAGTTGAGCCCGAAAGTGGCTGAGATAGTTCTCGACCAGATAGGGAATATCCTCATATCGCTCACGAAGAGAGGGAAGCGTGAGAGTGACCACGGCGAGGCGGAAGAAGAGATCGGCTCGAAAACGCTTCTCCGAAACCTCGATCTCCAGGTCGCGGTTCGACGCGGCCATGATGCGAACATCCACGGGAATGGACCTTTCGCCGCCAACCCGCTGTATGCGCCTTTCCTGCAGCACGCGCAGCAGCTTGACCTGAAGGTGCAGCGGCATCTCGCCGATCTCGTCCAGGAAAAGCGTGCCTCCATGGGCCAGCTCGAAATACCCACGCCTCGTTCGCGTCGCTCCGGTAAATGCGCCCTGTTCATGGCCGAACAGTTCGCTTTCCAGCAGGCTCTCGGGAAGGGCTCCACAATTGACGGCCAGAAATGATCTGTCGCTTCGACGCCCGTCGTTGTGAATCGCCTGGGCGAGACGTTCCTTCCCCACCCCCGTTTCACCGAGAATCAGCACCGAGCTGTCCGAGTTCGCCACTCGTGACACCATCTCCATGAAGTGCTGCATGATGGTGCTTGTGGATTGGAAATCACCGAGGCTGGATTGGCTCTCCATGCGAAGGTGTATGGCCGAATCCAGACGCAACCTGTCGAGGATGGCGTTCAGTACATCCAGAAGATCTTCATCGGGCAGACCAAGATGAAGCACCGCGATGCAGCCGGAGGAAAGAAGTGCGGCACGCTCGCGGGCGTCTTCACGGGGAGAGAAGACCACGACCTCGGGTCCTTCCGGCAGACGCCTCAAGGATCGAATCCATGCCACGGGATGCTCGCCAAGGTGATCGCGATGGGCGAACACCAGATCCACATCCCCGTCCTTGAGTCGATTCCAGAAGTTCTGATCACCGCTGCTTCGCACAATGTCCACGGACAGGTTCTGACCGAACTTTTTGAGTCTTTCGAGTAAGCGTAGGTCGTCATCGACGATGAGGATTCGAATCAGCATGATAACTCCGTTTCTCCCAGTATCAGCATTCTAATTCCGTTATGATCGGTATTCAAGTGCTGATTTGCTTTGCCTCGAACTTAGCCGGCTTCAGGGAGTAGACATAACTTGTATAGATACAGGGAGATAAGAAATCCACTCTTCGCTACTAAACTGGCACGCCAGATGCCTTACCCAGATCAAGGGAACCGGGTCCGAATGAAAATCCCACCCGAATCGAGCCGACCCGGTGCTCGAGACGAATCCGAAAAGGATGATAATGGGTAACAGCAAGGTTAAAAAGCCGGCCGCTTCCAGCACCAAGAATTCGCCCAAGAAGCCGGCGCCCAAGGCCCCCAAGCGCTAGCAGCTTGCGCGGGCCGAACCGGAGCAATCGCGACCGGGTAAATCGAAGGCGGCTCATCCGAGCCGCCTTCATCATTTCCACTATTCATCTTGGCTGATGATAGGTTCCTATTTCACCACCAGGTTCACCAGCTTGCCCGGCACGTAGATGGTCTTGACGATGCGTTTGCCTTCCAGCCAGGGCGCAAGCTTCTCGCTGCTTTCCACCTTGGCCTTCACGGCATCCTCGCCGGCATCGGCCGGCAACTCGAAACTGTCGCGCAGCTTTCCATTCACCTGCACCACCACCGTGACCGTGTCTTCGCTGAGCCATTTCTCATCGAAGTCGGGCCAGGGCACATAGGCAATAGATTCTTCATGGCCGAGTTTCTGCCAGATCTCTTCCGCCAGGTGCGGCGCGTAAGGCGCGACCAACAAGATGAACTTCTCCAGGGCTTCACGGCTGCGCACTTCCCTGGGCATCATCTCGTTGACGAAGATCATCATCTGACTGATGGCCGTGTTGAAGCGAAGATCCTCGGTCATGCGAGTGACCTCGGCGATGGTTTTATTGAGCACACGTTGAGTGTCTTCGTCGGGAGCCACGTTCTGCACCGCAGGCTGAAGCGCGCCTTCCGCATCGAAGAAAAGCCGCCAACTGCGGTCGAGGAATCGGTGGATACCCTCGATGCCCGTGGTGCTCCATGGCTTGTCGCGCTCCAGCGGACCCAGGAACATGAGGAAAAGGCGCAGAGAATCGCTGCCGTGATCGCGGATCACATCGTCGGGGTTCACCACGTTGCCGCGGCTCTTGCTCATCTTCTCGCCGTTCTCACCCAGAATCATTCCCTGATTTCGAAGCTTCTGGAAGGGTTCCTTGGTAGAGACGAGCCCTAGATCGAAAAGCACCTTGTGCCAGAAGCGCGCATAGAGAAGATGCAATACCGCGTGCTCGGTACCGCCGAGATAGAGATCGACCGGCAGCCAGTATTTCTCGAGATTCCTGTCCCAGGCCGCGTCGGCATTCCCAGGGTCGATGAAGCGCAGGTAGTACCAACAGCTCCCCGCCCACTGAGGCATGGTGTTGCTCTCGCGCATGGCCTTCTGACCCGTGACGGGATCTTCAATATTAATCCACTCGCTGATGGCCGCGAGGGGTCCCTCGCCGGTGCCGGCGGGTTCATACTTGTCCACCTCGGGAAGGGTTAGAGGCAATTCGTCCACTTCCAAGGGACGGATGCTACCGTCATCCAGACGATGCAGGGGATAGGGCTCGCCCCAGTAACGCTGCCTGCTGAAAAGCCAATCGCGCAGCTTGTACTGCACCGTGGCCTTACCCAAACCCTTCTCTTCCAACCAGGCGGTCATCTTGGCCTTGGCCTCGGCCACGCCGAGGCCGTTGAGGAATTCGCTATTGATTGCCAGGCCTTCGCCCACATAGGCTTTGCCGTCCCAATCCTCGGGAGTCTGTACGGTGCGAATGATGGGCAGGTCGAAGGTCTCGGCGAATTCCCAGTCGCGTTCGTCCTGTCCGGGCACGGCCATAATGGCGCCAGTGCCGTAGCCCATCATCACATAGTCGGCGATCCAAATGGGGATGCGCTCGTTGTTCGCCGGATTGATCGCGTAACTACCCGTGAAGACGCCGGTCTTCTCCTTGGATGATTGGCGATCCAAATCGCTTTTGCGGGCGGCCTCCGCGCAGTAGCTCTTCACATTCTCGCGGCATTCTGCGTTGCAAAGGTCAGCCACCCAAGCATGCTCGGGACTGAGCACCATGTAGGTTGCACCGAAGAGCGTGTCGGGGCGCGTGGTGAAGATGCGCAGTTTTTCCTCGCGACCTTCCACCACGAAATCCACTTCCGCACCTTCGCTGCGGCCGATCCAATTGCGCTGAAGATCCTTGATGTAATCGGGCCAGTCCAAGTCGTCGAGATCATCCAAAAGACGTTCTGCGTACTCGGTTATTCTGAGCATCCACTGACGCATGGGACGGCGCACCACGGGATGGCCGCCGATCTCGCTCATGCCATCCACCACTTCCTCGTTGGCCAGCACAGTACCGAGAGCGGGACACCAGTTCACCGCGACCTCGGCCTCGTAGGCCAGGCCCTTCTTGTAGAGCAAGGTGAAGATCCACTGGGTCCACTTGTAGTAGTTGGGATCCGTGGTGGTAATTTCTCTTTCCCAATCGTAGCTGAAGCCGAACAACTGAAGCTGACGACGGAAGGTTTCGATGTTCTTCTCGGTGGTCACGCGTGGATGAGTGCCCGTCTTCACGGCATAGTTTTCGGCGGGCAGGCCGAAGGCGTCCCATCCCATGGGATGGAGCACGTTGAATCCACGCATGCGCTTGAAGCGCGAAACGATGTCGGTGGCCGTATAACCCTCGGGATGTCCCACGTGTAGACCGTCGCCCGAGGGATAGGGAAACATGTCCAGCACGTAGTACTTGGGCTTGTCTCCGCCGTCCTCGGCACGGAAGGTCTTGTTATCACTCCAGAACTGCTGCCACTTGGGCTCTATTCTCGCTGGATCGTAGGACATGAGTTTTCCTCAGCGACGCTCTCGCGGTCGAATTTGTGGTCATGGAAGCCTGAAAAGTATATAATTAGCCGGTCAAAGGGAAGTATTCCTTTGCAATCGGGACGAGGAGCAGTGATGCGGACATTCACAGCACCTGCCTGCCCTTCTCGGCGGCTGCCGCCGCAAGCGTCGATCTCACAAGCTCAAATGAATTATCTCGGGCCGCTTGGAGCAATCGCATCCATTGAGGGTTTGGCATATCCGTGAGTCGCAGCTGATACCCCTCTTCCCAATTCCCGCCGGGTCGGGGATTGGCCCCGAACTCGGGTCGCCCGACGGGAAACATCGAAGACCCGCGACCGCCCCATAGCGGCATCAGGAGGAAGTATGAATAGACTGCTGGTCATATTCATCAGCCTGATCTTCACAGCCGTCCCGGTCGCAGCTTATCAAATCTTGCTAGACATCGATCTGGACGACGATCCCTACACCATCAACCAGTTCACCGAAGATCCCTCGGCCACCGTGCGCATGGTTCTCGTGCCCGATGGCGGCAGCGAGTGGATCAGCGAATTGCATTTCGGTCTCGGTGGCACTTGCTGGATGTGCTGGGAAACCGGAATGCACATGTACGGCACAGGCACGAGCATCTTTGGAACTTACTGGCCAGACCCTTGGATGGAGCATCCTCTCTTCGGCGAGAACTGGGCGGACTGGGCTCTTTGCATCGACTGTTGTGGAAACCCGGGTTTCCATTGCTTGCTCTACGCCGATGCCCTAGGCGATGGTTTCCTCTTGGAGGAGCGCATTTTCCTTCACACCTTCCAGGCCTGGGATATCGAGAACGAAGATTGCCTGGAGCCGCCGCCGGATCTCATGGCATTCGCCTGCGACTATGAACCCTGCAACATCATTCTGCTGAGTGGATTCACCGCGACTGCACCCAGCACCTGGGACTCTATCAAAAAAATGTACTAAGGGATTTCCGCCTCGCTCAGATCACGAGCGGGGCCTTTTTTTGTCTTCGCCAGCGATGTAGCGATCCAGGAGCTTTCGTGAAAACGCGGGCAAGCCAAGGCCACCTAGCTCTTCTCGCCCGAACCAGCGATACTCGGGCAGGTTCTCCCCCACCAGCAGTTCCACATCACCCGTTACCGTTTCCTGGCTGATGCGATAGCGCGTAATACTCATGCGATGTTCACCCAGGTGCCGAAGCTCCGGCGCGTCCAAGCCCAACTGTCGCCAATTCTCAGCCTTGAAACCGCCGCCGTCGCGAACCCGGTAGGGAAGATTCCAGAGATCACCCAGGAAGGGGCGCTCTCCGCGACTTAAGAGAATGCGATCCCCGCGCCGGAAGACTCCCACCTCCACGCGCACTGGGCGTGGCTTCGCAGCGGGATCCTTCCGCGGAAACTCTTCCTGCCTCTCCTCCCGATAGGCCACACATTCACTGGCCGCGGGACAATCGTGACAACGCGGCGAGCTTGGCTTACATATGCGCGCGCCGAGTTCCATGAGAGCCTGGTTCAAATCGCCGGGTCGATGGCAGTCCACAAGTTCGGTCGCCCGCTGCCAGAGCTCAGCCTTCAGCGGATTGCGCGTGGTGTCGCCGTCTAAGGCCGCAAGTCGAGTGAGTACGCGAATCTGATTTCCATCCACGGCGGGCGCAGGCGTTCCGAAAGCAATGGATGCGATGGCGCCGGCCGTGTATCGCCCCACACCGGGAAGCGCCTTCAAACTCGCCAGATCACGTGGAAGCTCGCCGCCATGTTCATCCAGCAAAACCTGCGCGGCCTTGCGAAGGTTGCGCGCGCGACGATAGTAGCCCAAGCCGCTCCAGAGCGAGAGCACCTCTTCTTCCTCAGCCTCTGCCAATGCACGAGGCGAAGGGAATCGTTCCACAAATTTCTCGAAGTATGGGATGACCGTCGCAACCTGGGTTTGCTGAAGCATGATCTCGGAAATCCAAACCTTGTAAGGGCTGGGATCCTCACGCCAGGGCATGGGGCGACGCTCGAGGTCGAACCAATTCAGAAGGTTTTCACGGAGCTGGTCATAGCTGTGTGTGCTCATGAAGGGATGTTAGCTTAGAGTCGCTTTCTGTGCTATGAATTCTGCAAGGAGGAGCCATGAACGATACGCCAAGCCACCTGTCTCACCGACGCGAAGCGCCCGGGAATTTGTCCATCGGGCTGATCACAGTGAGCGATACGCGCACACTTGAAGATGATCGTTCCGGTGCGCTCATGCTGTCCATGCTGGAAGGCGCGGGGCACAGGGTAGTCGGCCGGCGCATCGTTCCGGATGATCCCGGCGCCATCACGGCAGCCATCATGGAAAGCCTGGCCCTCGAAGCTTGCGACGCGGTGCTACTCAGTGGAGGAACCGGTGTGGGCCTGCGCGATCGCACTGCAGGAGTGGTGGAAGAGATTTGCGAAAAGCTGATCCCCGGATTCGGCGAATTGTTTCGAATGCTCAGTTATGAAGAAATCGGAGCGGCAGCCATGCTCAGCGGTGCCATGGCCGGCACTCTCGGAGGTCAAGCCATCGTGGCCATGCCGGGCTCACCCGGAGGCGTGAAATTGGCCATGGAGAAGTTGGTTTTACCTGAGCTGGGTCACATTTTACGGGAGGCGAGAAGGCGGGCATGAGAAAATCCGAGGGAGGATGCCCCCTCGGAAGTAGCCGGGCGAAAAAACTCGAACCCCCTCACCGCTTCGAAGACCGGACTTCCTGCTTACCCCTCACTGCTCACCACGGCGAACAGCATCACCAGTCCTCAACCGTCTCCGAAGATCTCTCAGTCCTAACAGCTCTTCCGCCCGGGAAAACGGTATATTCTGGATTTCTCGCTCCAGAATATACCAAAGGGCTATTCGCCGGTCAAGCCCATGGAGGCGAGGACCGCGCGCTTCTCCTCAAGGCGTCCCACCATGTCCTTCAGGCTCTTGCCTTCCAGTGTCAGGCGGATGGATCGGCGGATCTTTTTCCACTCGTCATGCAAGGGACATGCAGCTTCATCGTTACAGGGATGAATGCCTAGAATGCATGTCTCATCATAGTTTGTGATGTGATCGATGGGATCGACGATGTCGTAGAGTGTTATCTCGTCGCCACCTCGAGCGAGACAGAATCCCCCGCGGGGGCCGCGATGGCTTCGTACCAAGCCGCGCCGGGACAGGATTTGCATGGTTTTGGCTAAGAAGTGGAAGGGAATATTCTCCCTGGCCGCTACTTCTTTGAGCTGGATCAGCTCACCCTCGGGCTGTTCGGCGAGGAAAACCATCGCTCGGATTGCATATTCACTGGCTTTTGAATAGAGCACTTTTCCTCCAAAAAAGCGTAGAAAGTCTGGAATCATGAAATTAGCAAGGTGGTTTCCGTATGTCAATACCATTAACCAGAGCTTCAAACTTTAATCTTTTGGCGAAAGCCTCTCCACCACAACGGCGGTTACGTCATCCTCCCAGGGCGCATTTCCACCGAACTCCCTGATTTCTTTGAAGATACGATCTAGAGTCTCTTCCGCGTCCGAACCCTCGCAGCTTCGGAACAGCTCCAAGAGCCATTCCTCTCCGAATTCTTCATCTCCGGCAGCACGTTCGCTGAGCCCATCGGTGAACAGGAGCAGCCGTGAGCCCGGTTTCATCTGAATGATGCCCCGGTGGTACTGGGCGTCATGGGTCGGTCCTAGAATGACGCCGCCGGAACTGAGACGGTCGATTTCACCATCAGGCAGAATCAGGATAGGCTCGCAGTGGCCCGCATTCACGAAGACCAGGTTGCCGTTGCTCTCTAGCTCACCATAGAACAGGCTCACAAATCGCGTGGAAAGATTGCTGGCGTGAATCACTCGATTAAGCCGGCGAATGACCGAAGTGATCTTCAACTCGCGCTCCACACCCATGCGGAGCCCGGTGACCACGTCTCTCGCCTGAAGGGCCGCTGGCAGGCCATGCCCACTTGCGTCCCCCACCGCGATTCCCAGAATGTCCTCGCCCAACTCGATGAAGTCGTGGATGTCGCCACCCACTTCGTTGGCCTCTGCCGGTTCACTTCGTGCGGCGATATCGTATCCGGCAAACTCGGGACGGCGGTTTGGCTGGAGACTCAGCTGGATGGCCTCGGCCTGATCCAGCTCCTCGGCAATGGCAGCCTCCCTCAAGCGCAGAGATAGCGCATGCCGAATCGCGCTGAGTGCGAAGACCTGGTCATCGCGATCCAGATCTGAATTGAGACCAAAGCTTATCAGATAGGCCCCGGAAGCCAGTGTGAAGGCTGCATAGTTGGAAATCTGAAGACGGCTTTCGATCTCGGAATCGCGTCCAGGAAACTCATTGTCCATAACCACAATGCGATTTTCATGCGCTGCGCGCACAGGAGGATACTTGGCCGGAATACGAAGTCCCATCAGCGAAGAACTATCCCCACCAATGCAGTGCTCGAGCTTGTAGTCACCGCCATCACGAAAATACAAACGACCACTGGTGATACCCAGATCATCGACAAAGGTCCTCACGATGCTGTCCACCATACTGGCCAGGTGACGGCGTGCGTCGTGAACGTCCTCGATCTGGTCGAGGATCTTGTCCAGCTTCCGATAGTAGTCTTTGCTGTGGAACATTAGCTTCCGAGCTTAGCCGCAATAGCGTCGAAGACTTCACTGTCCTCGGGAAAGCGACCCTTGGCTTTTTTGGAGAAGATCAGTTCTCCGTTCAATTCAATTTCGAAAACCCCGCCACCCGACTTGATCAACTCGCTCGAGATCCCGAAACGATCCAAAATTGCGACCGCCATACTGGCGGCCTTCGGCTCGTAGTTTCAGACCACGCAGTATTCGATGCCGACCTTATGAACCTGAGACATGATTCCGTCCTTATCTTCGAGTTTCATGCATGAAAAAACACAGTTTCGAGCTTCCCGTCAACGCGAAGGAAATAAGCTTTCGCTAAAAACTGTAGCTAGGAGGAGTTCGTCTCGAATCGGAAGGAGTGGGTGCGAAGGCTATTGGCCAAGGGAGCCTGCACGGCGATAACACGCATGGCTGCACAGCCCATGGGACCCAGAATTCCTGAAAATGCGAGAAGCAGGGACAGAACTACAAGGCCACCGGCTAACCAGAAATTTTGGCGCACCAGAGTGTCACAGTGCCGGGAAAAGGCCAGAGCATCCAGGATTTCAGCCGGCCTCCCACTGGCAACCATTAGGCCCGGCTTTTCGCTGGGGGCATCCGCCCCTAGGGAAACGGGGAAATCTGAGGCGGCCAGCACCGGAGTATCGTGGTTTCCGATACCAAACGCCGCCACCAAATCGCCCTTCTGTGCCTTTTTACGAAGCAGCTTGGCTCGCTCCTCGCTTCCCAAGGCTCCATGGTATTCTTCGATCCCATGACTCTCGGCAACGCGGCGGGCAAGCTCCTCGCCTTCTCCGGTGAGCAGCATGATGGAGATTCCCATGTCTTTGAGTCTCCGGATCATGCTGGGCGCTTCGGGTCGAGCGTCCACGCGAAGCCCGAAGACGGCTCGCATTTTCCCATCCACGGCCAGTGCAACGATGGACAAACCCTCCTCGCTGAAATCGTCGAAAATTTCCTGAGCCTCGTCCAGATTCACACCCTCGCGCTCCAAGAACCAGGGGTGCCCCACCAGAAGAATACGCCCTGCGATTTCCGCTTCGAGCCCGCCACCCGGTCGACGGATTACCGAAAGAGGGTGACTTTCACTTTCCGCTCTCTCCGACAAGAATCGATGCAGTGCCTGAAGAAGCGGATGAACGGCCTCGGCCAATGCGCCGGCAGCTTCCACGTAAATTCGTTCGGTGGAAGCGCTGCCTAGAATCTTCACCTTCTCGACCTCGGCTTGCCGCCGTGTGAGCACTCCTACACGATCTGTCACGAGGATCTTCACCTGATGAATTCTCTGCAGAATGTTTGCCCGACTGAAAACAAGGCCGCGGGAATTACTTCGAACCAAGCCAGACGCCCTGACCGAAGGTAGGGCAAGTATGAGCCCTCGTGTTCCGCCGGCTAACAGAATGGCCGCCAGGCCGCGCAGGATATCGCCTGTATGGAAATTGATGGGAAGCACTAGGACCACGACCAGCCAAAGCCCGGCCAAAATGGGCAGAGCCAGCGCCATGGCTCCACCGAGACGTTTGAGATTTCCATCTACAGGATCTGCGCCGCCCAAAGCTTCCTGCAATTGATCGGCATGAGGATTCTCTTCCCCCAGGTTGCTTCGAAGAAAACGACGCCAACGCAATTCCAACCACCTGGAAAGCAGAAGCAAAGTTCCAACGATGGCCGGAAGGGAGAAGAAAACCTGATCGCCATTTTGCCAGGTAAAGGGAATAGAGAGAGTGAGCAGCCAGAGCGCCAGGGCCACGCGGGGCGCTTCGCTCCATCGACGCCTGCGCAGTTGTGTGAAGGCCTGAACCCAAAGAGATCGGGCGGCGCTCAAGAGGAAGGCAAGAAGCACAAGCATTCCCAGAACGAGTCCAAGAGGATCCCGGGGAATGAGCATGTCGATGATGAGAAGTGCAAGGGTCCATAGAAGCGCGCCGCGCAAACGTCTGAGCACTTGCTGTTCGTCATGGAAGATGGAGGGAAAGAGCGACTTCACGGTGGCGGGTTCAGCGTGGTAGCCCTCGGCATGCAAAGCTTCGAGCATACCGAGCAGGGGAAGGTGCCCTCGACCCCGCGCCCAGGCCTGACCACTGGCCGCATCCACCGACACTTCCTGCACCGAGGGAACGCCGCGTAGAATGCGCGCCACGCGGGGAGGATCTTCCCATCCAGCCAAGCCCTTCACCGTGAGTCGAACTTCAGCCATGACCTTCCTTCGTCCCTTTGCATTTCTTCGCGAGGCACATGCTGCATGAGGTGAAACTGCTTGCCAATGAAAAGGTGAAACGATAACATTCGCGTTCCCTCCAAGGGACATCTCAGATAGACAAGTAACTGAATACAATTCAAGGAGTTACATGGGACGCTCTGTGGCTGTCGTCTGCCCCAAAGGTGGGGTGGGCAAAACGACGGTAGCGGTGAATCTCGCTGCCGCTCTCGCCGACAAAGGCTTCAAATGCCTGGTCGTTGGCGTAGACCCTCAGTGTGGTGTGATCAGCAGCTTCGGTCAGGAGCGCTTCTCGGTGGATTTTGGACTGCTTGATTTTTTCGATCCTGACGGCAGTCCGGCCAGGAGCATTCATCCAACCGGTATCAACAATCTCGACTACATCACGAGTAATGTGTGGAGTCGTGATGAAGAAGAGCAGCTTCTAACCTGGGCGGCCATCTCTCCGGAGAGCCTTTCAGAAGGCCTAGCCCCCGTGAAGCGCGAATACGATTTCATCATGCTCGATTGCCCTCCGAATTTGGGCCCGCTTACAACTTCAGCCCTCATGGCCGCCGATTCGCTTGTGGTGCCCTTGCAGGTTGAGGAACTGGCCTTCCAGGCCCTTCCCCGTCTCTTCGATGCCATGGATGAAATGCGCGAGGGCGATCAGCCCCTGCCAGAGCTCGCCGGTATCGTGCTCAATCAGGTCGACCTGCGCACCCGCATGGCCAACTCGGTTACGCAGCGCGTGCGGGAAGCTTATCCCGGCAAAGTGTTTGAGACTCAGGTGCCTCGAAGCATTCGTCTGGCCGAAGTGGCTCAGCGTGGAAAACCCGTAAACATGTTCAATCGCGCCGGCGCAGCCTCCCAGGCCTTCGCCGACTTGGCCGATGAGCTTCTCGCGAACGTGGTCACGGAAAAGCGCCAGGCGGATCGTCCCGCGGCACCTGTAGAAGACTTCCGCGAGAGTGCCTTCACCGAAGCCATTGCAACCGTCAGCAAGCCTTCTCCGATTCTCACCGCAACGGGCGAAATTCTGCTCAACGATGACGAGTCCGAAGGAAACGGCAATGGCAAGAACGGCGACGATGACATCATCTCGCTTGATGAGGTCGACGAGAACAACTCGGATGCCTGCCGTGTGACCAGGCCAAACCTGGATGAATACGACGGCGGCATCGAAGAGGGTTGGCACTAAAAGCCCAAGGCTTTAAGCCATGGTCTTTAGGCCAGATGCAGAAACAGAGCCTTCCTCCCCTTCCGGAGGAGGGCTTCTTTTTTCCGGCCTAAAACCTTTGGCTGCTCAGCCCATCCTTGTATTCCCGCCGTGAATGTGGTAATTGTTAAGCGCTTGTCGCTGCTGAATTTGTGCAATATCGAAGAAGCTTGGCTAAGTCTGGCTATCTTGACAGTTAGCGATAATTGCCATACTTTGAACGGACGCGCGGAATTCAGGTCGCTTTCTCCTGAATGCTTCCCGCCGGCCCCGAGCGCCTTCTCCACGGAAAGCCAGCTTTGACGGAGGCCCCATGAGCAAGATTCTCGAAGAAGCCATCACAGTCGTATCTCCTGAGCACTGCAAAGGCTGCGGCCTCTGTGTCATATCCTGCCCACAGGACGTGCTCTTTCAGATCGACGGTTTCAACTCCAAGGGATACCACCCCGCCGATTACACGGGCGAGGGCTGCACCGGATGCGGCATGTGTTTCTACGCCTGTCCCGAGCCCGCCGCCATTACCGTTTACAAGAAGGGCGCCGAGCACGACGCCGCCTGAGGAGATCCATGGCCAAGGAATTGATCAAAGGCAACGAGGCGGTGGTGAAGGCCGCCCTTCTCGCCGGATGCCAATCCTTCTACGGTTACCCCATCACGCCGGCCAGTGAGATCGCCCACGCGGGAGCCATGTTCTTCCCGCGCCTGGGACGCACATTCCTGCAGGCCGAAAGCGAAATCGCATCCATCAACATGGTTTATGGAGCAGCCGCCGCGGGCGAGCGCACCATGACCGCGTCATCATCGCCAGGAATCAGCCTGAAACAGGAAGGCATGAGTTACCTGGCCGGCGCGGAGCTTCCCTGTCTCATCGTCGATGTCATGCGTGGTGGACCGGGACTGGGCAACATCGCACCCGAGCAGAGCGACTATAATCAGATCGTCAAGGGCGGCGGGCACGGCAGCTATGAGCTCATCGTGCTGGCGCCCAACGGCGCGCAGGAAATGGCCGACTTCACTCGTCTGGCCTTCGACCTGGCCGACAAGTGGCGCAATCCCGTGGTGCTGCTCACCGATGGTTACATCGGCCAGATGATGGAGCCCGTGGAATTCGGCGAAGCCGTGGAAAAACTACCCCGCAAGGAATGGTCGCTCACCGAGGGCTTCGACATGGACGACAATCTCGTCAGCTCCATCTTCCTGGACACCGACGAACTCGAGGCGCACAACGCCCACCTCCAGGCCAAGTATCGCAAGATCGAGGCGGAGGAAGTTCTCTACGAAGCCTACCAGTGCGACGATGCGGATCTCGTGCTCATGGGCTTCGGCATCGTCAGCCGCATCCTGCGTTCCGTGGTGGATCGCGGACGCGCGGAAGGCCTGAAGATTGGTCTGCTTCGGCCCAAGACACTTTGGCCCTTCCCCAAGGATGCCATCCGCAAAGTGGCGAAAACCGCGAACAAAATTCTCACGGTGGAACTGAACTTCGGACAAATGGTCGACGACGTTCGCCTGGTTGTAAACGGAAGCCTGCCGGTGGAATTCTACGGGCGCCAGGGCGGCAACGTGCCAACGGTCGAGGAAGTCTACGAAGTCGCCAAAACCCATCTCGGCGCCGCCGCCGATGTAAGCGCCTAGGAGGAAGCCATGCCCAAGAAGCTGGTTCTGGAACGTCCCAAGGGCTTCTACGAAAAGTTCGAGCGCAAGCCAGGCGACAAGAGCAACACGCACTACTGTCCCGGTTGTGGACACGGCGTCATTCACAAGCTCATCGCCGAGGCCATCGAGGATCTGGGTATCCAAGATCGCGTGATCATGGTGAGCCCGGTGGGATGCTCGGTTTTCGTCTATTACTACTTCAAGACGGGGAACATCCAAGTTGCCCACGGTCGTGCGCCCGCGGTGGCCACGGCCCTCAAGCGTGCAAACCCCAACGCGATTGTCGTGAGCTATCAGGGCGACGGCGACCTGGCGGCCATCGGTGGAAACAACATTCTTCAGGCTGCCAATCGCGGCGAGCACATCACCGTGTTCTTCGTGAACAATGCCATCTACGGCATGACCGGCGGGCAGATGGCCCCCACAACCTTGCCGGGCATGAAGACCACCACCACGCCCTACGGCCGTGACGAAGACAATGAAGGCCCGCCCATGAAGGTGAGCGAACTGCTCGCCACTCTTGATGGTCCCACCTACATTGAACGCACAGCGGTCTGGGACAATAAGAGCATCGCCAAGACCCGCATGGCCATTCGCAAGGCATTGCAGTGCCAGCTCGACGGCAAGGGGTTCTCCATGGTTGAAACCTTGGCCGCTTGTCCATCCGGCTGGAAGGTGGATCCCAAAAATCAGTACGAGTGGATGCTTGAGAACATGCAGCCCTTCTTCCCCTTGGGTGTGAAGAAGGATATTCGTGATGAACGCGAGAGCTGGCACCGGAAGCACCGCGACAACAGCGATGAGGAAGTTGCCGAGGCGCTGGATCTCAATGTGCCCGATCCCAAGCCCTTCCCCAGCGAGTACAAGAAGGACAGCTACAGGAACCCGAGCATCAAGCTGGCGGGATTCGGTGGACAGGGCATCCTGTCGGCGGGTGCCATGCTGGCCAACTCAGCCATGGAGCAGGGATATCACAGCAGTTGGATTCCCAGCTACGGGCCGGAGATGCGGGGCGGAACCGCTTACTGTTTCGTGAACATCAGCGATCAGGAAATCGGTAGCCCCACGGTGAGCCATCCCGATGTGCTCATGGCCTTCAATCGACCGAGCCTGGAAAAATTCGAAGGCGATGTGAAGGTGGGCGGACTGCTCATGTACGACTCCACCATCATCGATGTGGAGCCCACGCGCGACGACATCGAAGTGCTGGCCGTGCCCGCCACCAAGATCGCCGATGGATTGGGTAACACGCGCATGGCCAACACGGTCATGACCGGCGCCTATCTTGCGCAGACGGGCATCCTGAGTCGCGAAGCTATGGAGCAGACCATTCCCAAGGCGCTCAAGCGCAAGAATCTTGTGGATGCGAACTACCTGGCCCTTAAGGCTGGGATGGAGTTTGTGGAGAATCAGGCATAGCCTTGGCCATAGCCCTGGATTTAACAAACCCTCCTCCCATATCGGGGGAGGGTGTTTTCTTGGGCTAAGTCTATGGCTTGGGATGAATTTCCACCTTGAGCAACTGTCCCATGCAGATTAACTTGACCTGGCTATCCTGTTTCCGTGAAAGGAGCTCCCATGCTGCCCGGACAGTTCCCGAGCAATCTCATCTTCGCGCTGGTGCTTGCCGGCACCATCGTTTTCTTCGCCATAACGGTGCGTCGCCTGGTGCGCATCCTGAAAATCGGCAAAGGCGTGGAAGAACAGAATCGTTTCACGGATTGGGGCCCTCGTATCGGGGGCATCTTCAAGTTCTTCTTCGGACAGGGACGCGTGGTCGCCGAGCGCGATGGCATCGGCCACTTCTTCATCTTCTGGGGCTTCATCGTTCTGAGTCTCGCCACACTGGAAACCTTTGTCCGCGGTTTCGCCCCCCACTTCAGCTACGCGCAGATCATCGGCATGAATGGCTACGCGGCCTTCGGCGCACTGCTCGATTTCTTCGGTCTGGCCGTGGTGCTCGCCATTTTCGTGAGCTACTTCCGCCGTCTGGTGCTGAAGCCAAGACGCCTTCAGACCGACGATGCCCACGCCCCCAAGGAAGCCCTCTTCATCCTCACGCTGATCTTGGGATTGGTCGTCTTCATGTGGCTGGCGCGTGGCGCCGAGGCCAACCTGGCCGGAGATGTGGAGAGCGTGAAGTGGTCGCCCATCTCGAAGTTCTTCCAGAGTTTTGCCGGCAGCGGGGAAATTCATGTGCTCATCTACTGGTGGGTGCACACCCTGGCCATCCTCTTTTTCATGGCCTTCATCCCCCTGTCCAAGCACCTGCACATTCTCATGGCGGGACCGAACATTCTCTTCCGGCGATTCGGGCCGCGGGCGGTACTCGGCAAGATCGATTTCGCCGATGAAACCGCTACCAAGTTCGGCAAGGACGAACTGGCCGACTTCAGTTGGAAGCAGATCCTAGATCACTACGCCTGCACCGAGTGCGGGCGCTGTCAGGATCACTGTCCGGCCTACAGCACCGACAAACCCCTGACACCTTATGGGCTCATTCATCACGCCAAGGCACATGCCATCGGCAAGGGTTCGGCAATTCTTGCGGCCGGCGGCGAACTCGGCGAGGACGCGCCCGACGAAGCGAAACGCGCGCTCATTGGTGACGTCATCAGCACCGACGCCTTGTGGGCATGCACGACATGCGGCGCTTGCGAGCAGGCCTGCCCAGTCTTCATCGAGCATATCGAGAAGATCGTGGACCTTCGCCGCAGTCTGGTGATGATGCAGTCCAGCTTCCCCACCGAAGCGCAGGTGAGCCTGCGAAACCTGGAGACCAATCACAATCCCTGGCAAATTCCCTACACCGATCGGGCCAAGTGGGCCGACGGACTCGACATTCCCACCCTCGCCGAAAAGCCGGATAGCGAGTTGCTTCTCTGGGTGGGTTGCCTGGGTAGTTTCGATGAGCGCAGTCAGAAGATCACCAAGGCCTTCGCCAGCCTCCTGAAGAAAGCGGGCGTGGAGTTCGCCATTCTCGGACAGGAAGAGAAGTGCTGTGGTGATCCGGCGCGGCGCATCGGCAACGAATACCTGGGCGCCATGCAGGTGGAAGCCAACGTGGCCGTCATGAATGGCTACAATGTGAAGAAGATTGTCACGGCCTGCCCCCACTGCTTCAATTCCATCGCCCATGAGTATCCTGGATTCGGTGGCGACTATGAAGTGGTGCATCACGCCGACTTCCTGAACGAACTGCTGGCGTCGGGCAAACTCAAACCCACGGGTGAGCAGGCCGGGAAGGTCACCTTCCACGACTCCTGTTACCTGGGGCGGCACAATGATATCTACGACACGCCGCGAAATGCTTTGAAGGCCGTGCCCGGCGTGGACCTGGTGGAAATGCCTCGCAACCGCGAAAACGGTTTCTGCTGCGGCGCAGGCGGTGGGCGCATGTGGATGGAGGAAACCCTGGGCAGTCGCATCAACATCAACCGTGCAGAAGAAGCGGTGAAAACAGGTGCGAGCACCGTGGCCGTTGCATGCCCCTTCTGTGTGACCATGATGAGCGACGGCTTCAAGGATATCGATCGCGAAGACATGAAGGCGCTGGATATCGCCGAGATTCTCGACGCCAGCTGCTAATCTTTGAAAAGAAAAAGGCCGGTCCTCATATGAGGGCCGGTCTTTTCGTGCAAACCAGAGGTCTATTTCCCCGGCAACTTCAGTCGCCAGATCATTTCCGTGAGCGGAACAGGATAGGGAATCCTGCAACGCCATCCTCTGAACTCAACACCTGACAGTCCGCTGCGTTCGAGAACGTACTCTACGGTTGAACGATGCCCGGGTACTCCGGAAATTTCATAGCCACCTGGACCTTCAGGAATCTGCTCAATGGATGCCGCCAGATCGATGGTGCTGTAATGCTTCAAGGGATCCGCGCCTGGCCTGGTGGGTCCACCACCGGGGGGCGTAATGCGAAAGAGTAGCTGAGGGATGGCTCCTTGATAGAGTTCCTCGGCGATGAAGATTTCCCGAACGAGGGCACGGCTGGGGATATGCAACATGTAACCACGCTCGGGAAGCATGTCGCCCGTGGGCTTGAGTTCCCATCCGTTGTGAATGCGGAAGGCCGAGCAAACTTGGCTTGGCGCATCCACATCGGGATTTCCGGGCAACACAAAAGTGGTGAGGGGGCCTTCCTCTACCACTTCCAAACTTGGAATGGGTTTACTGCTGAACTTGGACAGAATGAAATCGTCAGCCGATCCATTGCCCCGGCCACCGTCGATGCTGCCCATCCAAGTAGTTCCATCCTGGGGTGTTTCCTCGGGTGGAGCGTAGACGCTGAGCAATGCCATGGGCATGTTCGGCTTCAAGCGAGTCAGACTTAGACGACGGTGAATTTCCACGCCATCCACATGCTTACCATCCTCCGAAGGCACCAGGAAAAGACTGCTGAGCAAGGTCTCGCTGTAGTGCCCTAGGAGAAAAGACATGGATTTGAAGGAAGCCTGCCTCGCCGAGTGCTCACGTTTCTCTCGAACCAGGCGAGAAGTTTCTGACAGCCATGCGTCGATGCCATCGCGTCCGCCGGGAGTAGTGTCGATGAGTTCCTGATACTCATCGGCTGCGGCAAGCAGGCTCCTGACCAGTTTCTTATCGACGGAATTTCCAGCCCGATCGGCGAAAATTCGCAAGCCAGATGGCGAAGGCAACATGTGCATGAATTCCACATCCGACCCTGAGCGGACACAGCGAATGATGCGACTGGCCAGGCTCTTGTCCAGTCCGATGGCCCGAACCAGGCGTGTGGGCCGGGGCGGATCGCCGCTGAGCTTGAGAGAAATCTCCGTGAGCGTTTCCCTCAAACTCACCGCGCAGGTTTCAATGCTCGTCGACAGCGTGGCCGCGCTTGATTTTCCCGTGGGTTTAACCAACTCAATCACCCTTCTTCACGGACTCGAAACTAGCAGCTACCGTAATACCATCAGCTTCTGTGTGTCGACTCTATTTCCTGCCATGGCTTTTGCAAAGTAGACACCCGAGCGCACCTGGCGCCCATGAGAGTCCGTGCCATCCCAGGCCAGTTGGCGGTCTCCCGCCGAGATGCTGCCCGAGTGCAGGTTTTTCACGAGACGTCCCTGCACATCGTAGATGTCCATACGCAGCTCAGCCGCCGAGGGCAGACTGAAGGACAAGGTCGTGCTGCTATGGAAAGGATTTTTGGAAGCGCGCAGGTTGAGGCCCTGTGATGCATCCGCCCATTCAGGTACCGCAGTGAAAATATCGGTATGGATCAAGAATGTTTTTGCCTCAAAGGGCGCTACATCCATGATTCCGCTTCCCATGATCACACGACCATTATCGGAAATTCCGGAGAGGGTCAAAATGTTGAAGTCCTCTTCGAGCACGATTCCGTTGTCGGTAAGGAAGTCTTCCACATCGATGAGACCTGTGTCTTCGGTCCAGATGAATCCCGTTGCGAGGTTGGGATTGTAGAAGCGATTGTAGCCCACCATGATGCTTCCGTCAGGCGTCATATCTTCCACATTGGTAAGGCCGTTATAGGGCGCAGTACCGGGCAATGTGCCGAGTTGCTCTTCAATCCAATTCATGCCGTCCCAGCGCCAGACAACGGCGGGGAATTTCACGGTATCAGGTTCATAGCCATAGCCGCCGATGATGGTGCCGGCATCGTTGATGCAAGAGGCATCGCAGAAGGCATCGTAAACGGTAAGAGTGTGACGCTGCCCGTCCATCCAGACTGTCGGGCGCCAGTAGCCGAAGGTCGCTTCGTCCCAACCGACGATGACACTGCCATCATAGTTGGCGTGGTTGGCTCGGCCGCTGCCAAACTCGGTTCCCAAATCGACGATGCCGCCAGTTTCGGTCCAGGCACTGGGTCGGGCGACGCCTAGGGGATGACCTGGACTCCAATAGAATCCCGTCACCGTTTCGCCGTCACCGGATAGGCCCCAGGCAGATCCGTAGGAATTGTCGAGAGATCCACCATCGGGAGGAAGGGGAGGCATGGTCACCTGCCACCCTTCGCCGAGAGTCCAAAGCCCTTGTGTGGCGTACAAGAGGTCTTCCGTGATGATGGTCGCGGAAATCCGTGTTCCATCTGCGGAGACATCGGGCGTACCTGCGCCTGAACCGATATAAGGCGTCGTCGCTCGGCCGAGCGGCTCAACGCCCGTTTCTTCGGCCCAACGGAAGGTCTCGTAAACTCCCTCGGTGTTGCCGGCCACAACCTGGCCATCCGATGAAAGCGAAGTACCCCAGATGTTCACGCCGATGTACTCGAAGGTCACTTCCGCCGATACATTGGTCGCCACAAGTCCCAGGACTATCAGCGACAAATTTCGTAGTTTGCTCAACATCTTCTGCACCTCGCTCGCTGGATCTATGGGATCCAAATCCGTGGAAGAATGAGAAGGGATCCCGGCCCATCAGAGTTCAAGCCGGGATCCCATCGCTATCAACTACTAGTACAGGGCCTTGATGGAGCTCCAGCTAGCATTCTCGGTGGCAACGGACCACTCACCCTCGATTAGGATGGAGGCGTCAACGCCAGGGTTGAAGCTGAACCATGCAGGCGGGTAGCCGAAGGGATCGTAGACGGCAGTATCGGCACCAACGAGGGTTGGCGTGGACAGGTGGATCTCGGGTCCCCACATGCCGCCGGGAGCGATGGGTGTGATGCCGATCCAGTAGTCACCGGGAGTCAGGTTGAGGCTCAGGCCTTCGGCCTTGACGATCCAGTGATCGCCGCCCCAGGCGCCGGTCATGGGAACGACAGTATCGAGAGTCGGATCTTCGACAGGGTAGACATCGCTGAGGGGATAGACGTGAAGGTAGCCTTCAAAGATGCCGTAGCCCCAGGCAAAGTCCAGACCCGAGTAGTAGGTCGTGATGCTGTTGATGACCCAGCCGCCGCCATCGACAGTGACGTCGTTGACCGCGTGCATGGTGATGCCGAAGGGCGGCTCACCCGACTCGGAATTGTAGAAGCCGGCGCCCCAGGGATCGAAGGTGGACTGATCCCAGAGCACGTCGGCCGAGGCCAGGGAGATCAGGGCCAGAATGCTGATCATCGCAGTTCGCAGTTTCATGGAGAATCCTCCGCTTGTGTGGGCGAGAATTTCGCCCTCTTGAGCTTCGACCCGACGAGAGCTGCTATTACTCCCCAGGCCACTTCTGTAGGTGATGCGAGAGAGTCTAACAGCGGGCTGAGGCAGTGTCAAGAGATCTCTGAGAGAATTCTTAGAGTGAGTCTAAACTGTTCTCCCCCATCGATATGGAAGGCTCATCGCTCCCCATTGCGGATGATTCAGTCCTTGAAGGCCCATTCGCACTGCTCGATTTGCCGCTCGGGCGATCCCAACTCCAGGTCAAGATAGAACTCCATACGATCCACGAATTCAGCGACCAAAACTGAAGGCACCAGGATCATGGCGAAGGCAGAACTCTGACTGAAAAAGGCCAGGGCCGGAATGAGGAAGCCCAGGAAAATTCGTGTGAGAGCCAGGCCCGGACGGAAGCTTCGACCTGCCAATGCAGCCCTCACCTTGCTCACCAGATAGAGCAGCAGCTTGGCAGCCAACACGCTCTTGGCCAGTCCCATATTCTCCGCAAAAATACCGGCATAGAACAGAGCCGTGAGCAGAGTCGACGAACTGGGAATTCGAGGACCGCGCCCCGCGTCGATGGCGGTGTAAAGACGATCCATGGAGAACAAGGCCCCAAGACCAAAGAGCAGAGCGGGAATTGCCCAGGCTGGAGTCAACTGCCACTGAATGTAAATGAAACCTGTTCCCACAAAGGCCGGCCAGAGGATGATTTCGCGACTGAGCCAGGAGCTTCGCCAGCCGAGAATAGCGCGCCATGCACGCTCCTTCTTCCCAAGATGAAATGCAGCCAAAAGCATGAGCAGCACACCGGCACCCGCGAACTGCCAGGGGTGCATGTTTGCCTGGCTTGAGGGTATCGCGGAAAGAATCCCCACGATTAGAGGGGCCAGCCAGGTGAAAAGTAGCAGCGACCACTCCTTGCGCAGGCTGATGCCGCGGCGAGTAGAAACTTTAGGCAGATCCATCTCGCTGATGAGAGCGGCGGTAGTGGAATCCAATTCCATCTCGGGTCGCTGGCGGCCTTTCTCAAGGGGAATCAGTTTCAGAGACGGACCCAAACCGGCTTCGTCAAAGCCCGGTACCTGCTGATCGGCAAAACCCGAATCCGTGTTCGTGATTCTCAGAGCATCGGTGGGACACCAGGACACACAAGCCGGCTCCTTGCCCTCGTTCAGGCGAGGAGCGCAGAAGGTGCACTTTTCCATAGTGCCTTGGTCGTGGCTTAGAATCGGCGCATCGTAGGGACAGACCCAGGAGCAATAGCTGCAGCCGATGCACTTGTCCGGCTCAATGAGAACAGCTCCCGTAGCCTCATCACGCGAATAGGCCAAAGCCGGGCAGGCCTTCATGCAGACCGCCGTCTCACAATGATTGCATGCCAGGGAAAGATGATAGGCCGGCGCGGTCGGTGCTGCTTCCGAATTCGCGTTCATGACCTTGCGCCAGCTACGATCCCAGGGAAGTTGATTCTCGATAATGCAGGCAAGCTGACAAGCTGCGCATCCGGTGCAGCGATTCAGATCAAACTGAAAAGCCGGGCGCGTCAAAAGAGCACTTCCACTTCGACGAAGTTGTCGTGGAAAGCCGCGCCGTGGCCCATATCGGTTTCACGTCCGGCGGAGCTGTCGTTGACCGTCCCCTCTTTGCGCCACCAGCCATTGGGCGCGGAAACACATCCTGGGCGAATACCGAAACTGAACTGCGCCCTGGCTTCGAAATCTCCCCGCTCGTTGAAGATCCGTATTCGATCCCCACTCTCGATGCCTCGCGGCTGTGCGTCGATGGGATGGAGAGTCAAAAGCAGTTCGGGTTCCAGCGCGCGCATCATTCTTAGATCGCCGAACTGAGAGTGGATTCGGTTCTTGGTGTTGGGCGTTAGCAACTGCAGTGGAAACTTGGATGATGCCGAAGATTCATGTGCCTCGGAAAAGGTCGGCAGTTCTGGAAGACCCCACCTTTCACCGGCTTCCTGCGAGAGCAGTTCGATTTTTCCACTGGGTGTTTCGAAGCGAAGATCTTCGAAAGCGATTTCCTGATGTCCAGGCGGCAGCTGCGGACCTTCCCGCAACTTGGCAAGACTCAGCCCATGCGGCGCGAGTCGCTCTTCGAGGTAGGCATCGATCTCATTTTCCGCGGGGATTCTCCCTTCCAAATCAAGATCCATGTGCCGGGCCAAAGCGCGATAGATTTCAGTTTCTGGCATGACCTCGCCGGGAAAGTCCATCACCTTGGGTTTAAGCTGAATGTATGGATGCCAGTAGGCGGTGATCACATCACTTTGCTCGAGGAAACTTTTTGCCGGCAGAATGATGTCCGCCGCGCGAGCGGTATCGGTGAGGAATTGCTCCACCACCACCACAAAATCCAAAGCCTCGAATGCCTTCTTCACCGCGGCGCTCTCGGGATTTTGATTCAGGGGATTTCCCCGCTCCACCCAGGCAGCGTGAAGCGGCGGATCCTTTTGCGCCAGCATATCGGCGCCCAGTCGCGCTGTGGAAATGGAAATGCGCTGGGGCCCATCATCCACTTTCGGCGGGAATGACGCCACGGGATCCTTGGGCCCGAAAATGTGGCTTTGCAGATTCGCGTAGACCCATCCGGTGCCGGGCTTGCCGATGTTTCCCGTGATAGCCAGCAGGGCGATCAGAGCGCGCATGGTCTGCCCACTGTTGGTATAGCGCTGCATGCCGAAGCCGGCCACGATACTGGCCGGACGCGTGCTGGCGAAAAGCTCCGCGAGTTTCTCGATCTGCCCCACCGACACGCCGCAAACTTCAGCGGCACGGGAAGGCGTGAAATCGGCCAGGGAATTTTCGAATTCACAATAGCCGTGAACATGTTTGCTCACGAATTCGGTATCGATGGCTCCATCCCGAACAAGTAGATGGGCCAGGGCCAAGGCCAGCGCTCCATCGCTGCCGGGTCGCGGTTGAATCAACATGCCAGCGCGCTCGGAAGATTCGGTGCGCCGCGGATCCACCACTACCAAGTGAGCACCCGCAGAAAGCGCGCGCTCCACGAAGGGCATCTGATGAACATTGGTCTCAGCAGGATTCTTCCCCCAGAGAACAATGAGGCGCGCGTTTTCCAGATCCCAGGGAGCGTTGTGTTTGTTATCACCCAGAGTCAGTCGTGTGGCCTCAAGCCCACTTGGCCAGCAGAGATCTCCATAGATGCTCGTGCAACCGCCATAGGCTTTCCAGAACTCGAACCCGGCAGCGTTCAGCATTCCCTTGGTACCGCTGGCCGCATAGTAGAGCAGTGACTTGGGCCCGTAGTTGGAACGAAGGTGCAGCAACTTCTCGCTGATACTGCCTAAAGCTTCTTCCCAGCTTATACGTTCGAAGCTATCGCCATGGCGACGAAGCGGGTGGAGGATGCGATCGGGCGAATGAACCCGCTCCACATAACTGAGACCCTTGAGGCAGGCGCCCTCGGGGGTGGCGCGATTGCCGGTATAGGGCTCAACACGACGCAGTCGCCCGTCTTCCAACTCCACTCGCAATGTGCAAGTGCTGTAGCAGTTACGCGGGCAGGCTGTGATGTAGCTCGGCAAAGAGGCACCTCCACAACCTGTATAGGCTCTGGCGGCATTTCGATTCAATGAAAAAGCCCGACCCCGGGGCATCGCTGTTGAACCGGGGCCGGACAGGGGCAGCACTTGGGGCTGCGATACTTCTATAGTACCCAGGCATAGCCCAGCTTGGCGAAGACGCCGCGCTGGTACTGGGTCAAGCTGATATCTTCGTCACCGTAGAATCCATCGGCGTATCCCAGATAAAGAACGGTTTGGGGATTGATGGTGTAGGAAAAGAGAAGCTGGCTCGCCAGAACCTTTTCCTCTGAAGGCCAACCGGCCACATACAAACTGGTGTTGTAATCGTAAAATCCGTTTTGAACGATGGCGCGGAAAGATGTACGTCGATTGATCTGGTAATTCACACGCAGAAATCCCAGGTGGGCCGTGAAGAGCTTCTCTCCACCCACTGCCATGCGCTCAAAATTGTGGAAGTAATCCAGGCGAAGATGCCCGCCGACTTTAAGTGAAACTCCAGGACCCACCCGCCAGCGCCTGCCTGGACGAGCATTCACGTAGTCGATGCGATCACCATAGTCACCTTCCAGATTGAAGTAGACATTGCCCCGGGGAATCCAGGATCCCCGCAAGCTCATGCGTCGATCATCGTACTGCTTATCGCCATAAGTCTGGCTGCCGTAGATACCGTTGATATGCAGCTCGGTCTGCTGGCGGCCGCTGTAATCGAACCAGAATGTATAACCCTTCTTGAGGAAGTCGCCGTCGTGCTCATCCCAGTATTCGAATCCGGAACCCACATTGAACTGAGTCCACCAACTCTCTGCCCCGCGGTGCCAGGTATGGCCCCAACCGAAATCGGTGCCGCGAAAGTTCACACGCGGGTTGAAGCCAAGATCGGTACGCAGTTCGGGACTCATGTCCACATAGACGATGTAATAGTCCAGGCCTCGCGTGTCATGCGAGTAAAGCGCATCGACACCATAGCCATCGAGTTGCTCTTCACTGAGTCCGTAATCACTGGCAAGGCTCGAGGGATACTGTGTTTGCGAACCCAGAACCTGGAAGCCGATGCGATCTCTTTGGCTGATGCGCAGGGAACCATCCACACCGACGACCCGGTTGAAGTAATCTTCACCTTCGCGATCTGAAATGATCGCGCCAAGGTTCGAGGCCTCTCCTATGTCGCGGCGATATCTGAAGGCTGTGCCGATATTCGTATCGTCAATCGACGCGAAACTGCTCCCTTGGCTTGAGGGCAAAATCATGTTCGTCACATCATCCTGAACCGAGAAAAGACCAAAGGCGTTGCGTCCAGACTTTCCGGTTACCTTCAGACCCGCATTGGGGTTGAAGAGACTTCGCGTGTACACCGTGTTGATGCGTGTATTGAAGAAGTCTGCGCCTTCCATGAAGAAGGGGCGTGTTTCAGGATAGTAGAGAGCGAACTGTTGGTTGACCTCAAGTTGCTGAACGTCCGCTTCCACCTGTGAGAAGTCGGGATTCACCGTGGCGTTCAATGAGATGTTAGGTGTAACACCCCAGCGGATCGTAAGTCCCAGATCTTCCTGTGAAGGATCATTTTCGAAATCTCCATCGGGAAAACCATCCCGGCTTTGGTTTTGAATGACCACCATAGTCGGATCGAATTCGAGATTTCGGCCCGGAGTCACGCCGCGGAAGCCGGTCATCTTATCTGCCTGGCACCAGTAACAGTTGTTGTTGCGATCGCGGGGAAACAGTGTCAGGTGATAACGCTGATCGCGGGGATAACGCCTAATGAGATCAAAGCCCCAGGTCAATTCCCCATCGCTCTTTGGGAAACGCAAGGAGCTAAATGGGATGGCCATCTCCACTTCGTAACCTTCATCGGTTACACGCCCGGCCGAGTCCCAGATTGCATCCCAGGCGGCATCGAACATAGGACTTTCGGTGGCATCGCCCTGAATTCCATAGGCGTTGCAGAAAAAATCGAAAGCGCGGCGCTGGTCATTGAAAGAATCTATGATGATGGCCACCCAGTCATCTTCGTAGAGGTCGTCCCGGTTGCAATAGCGAACTCGGATCTTGTCGGGCTCTGGATCAAAGGCCCGATATCCCACCAGTAGATGGCTTTCCGTGTGCGCGATGAAGACATCCGTCCTCACAGGGGCTTCGATGTTTTCTCCTGGGCGAACTTCGAACCCGATGTTCAATTTCAAAGCGCTATCCCAAAAGGATTCGCTCAACACACCATCCAATTGAATGGGACCTTCCACCGAAGGGATGCGATGCTCCTTGTTGCCCTGGGAATCCTCGGCCATGGTGGCAGTGCTGAGGCAGCACAGTAAAATCCCGGCCAGCAATATCCGGATTTTCACTTCGATCTTCATCATTCGTCACCTGCACGGGAAGAGGCCCCCGCGAAATGCGGAGGCCTCTAGTTTACGGCAAGATACCCGGCAGGTTTCGCCGGTGTTTAGAGATTCGTCAGCCAGAAGTCGCGAGGATAGAGCCGGTGCACGGTTTGGGGCTCTTCCACCGAGGCGATATAGGCTTCGAGGGATTCAAACTGTGCTTCGGGGCCAATGAGGAAGAAAACGCCGTCAGGACTTTCACTCAGGGGCTTTCCATAGCCGATGAGCACGCTTCCATAGACTTCGTCCAGGCGGTCCTGCATGTCCGGCATCAATTCACCCCAACCTCGCAGGTTCAAGACCTCTCCGCGGAAATCACGCACGCGATCAGGGCCAAATCCGTCGGTGATGTCGGCGGCCATTGCCTGTCCTCGCGATTCATATCCCGCTGCTGCGCGGGAGCGACCGAACATACCTGCGATGGAGTATTCCTCGTGGCTCTCGTCCAGTTCGGTTTCGTTCAACACATCCACCACAAAGCGCATGGTCTCGGACACGTCGGGGCAACGCTCGGCATAGTAGCTGGTCATGCCCGTGTTTTCGCGATAGCCAAAGCCGTTGCTGTAGGCCAGGCCAGCCGCCCAGGTGCGCATGAAGAAACCGTGGCCGCCGCCTCCGCCGAAGAGTCTGCCGGTAAGCGCGCCCAGAGCTGATTCGCGATCCGCTTGCCAGTGATCGGCCACACGCGCCGAGAAGAGCAAAGTGCCATTGCGAGTGTTCTCGTTGATCAGTCCCGCGTAGGTGGGCGGGGAATCGAGGCCGCTGCGTTCCTGATAACGCTCGAGGACGTAGTCGCGGCGAGCATAATCCTGCAGCTCGGCCTTACCCTTGCCTGAGAAATCGTCGAGGAAGGATTCGATAACAGCTAGCTTCTCACCACGATCCCGCGAATTGGACACCAGGGACAGGCGTGCGTTTTCCGCGCGCGCCACCAAGGCGAACAGCTCTTTGATATCCTCGAAGGCCTGGGCAGGTGGTGTGGCCAGTTCGCTGCGAATCATCTTGCACAGCTCTGCCCAGTCATCTGAAAGGCTGGCGTCGGGCACAGAATTGAGAGATGCACGCAAGGAGGCGGCGATATCGGCTTCAATACCGGCCTCGGGCGCGCCGTCGAGCAATGCGCTAAGTTCATCACGGTCGCGGTCGCGGCCACGTCTTTCGATATCATCGAGAAAGCGTTCGCCTTCTCCGCTGGGCTCGGTGAAACGCCACTTGAGGCGAAGCAACTGGTGAGTCTGGGTCAGGAAGGACGCGGCACTGAGGTAAAGGGGATTGTCCTGATAGCGATAAGCCGCAGCAGGATCGCTCACCCAGGATTCTTCGCTGCCCTGCATGCGGGTGCGCATGCGGTGAAGGCGCTGGTCGAGCAGGTCGCCCATGCGGGCGAGATTGTCATCGTCGAGGAGCGGCGCGGTAAGTGAAGCGCGCATCCATTCGAGTCCGCGATCGATTTCATCCGCCTGACTCGCTCCGAAACTCAGCGCCAACTCCACGCGTCCTGTTTCAGGATTGGAGTCGAGGTTCGCTCCATAGGATATGAGCTCAGCGCGCAGGCGTTTTTCCATTTCATCATATTCGACGCGCTCGCCGTCCATCTCAACGCCCACACCCCGAATGAGCCTTGGCAACAAGGGAACGTAGACCAGATGTTCGGCGGGAATCACATCCAAACGAAAGTGGATTTCGAAGGTGGAAGTGCTCATGTTTTCAAATGTGGAGGCCACCATTTCCGCGCCGCTACTTAGCTGCAAGGTTTCGTACTGCAGCTGTTCATCCAACTCCATGGGCGGATTGTCCATAAAGCCAGGCAAGGTTTCCTCGGCGTAGATGGCTTCCAGTTCAGCGGTGTCCGCGTCGAAGTCATCGCGGAATTTCTTCAGAGCTTTCTGCGGATCGCTCTCCCCGTACTGCTCCTGCACATTTTCCACGGCAGCGGCCAGGCGCAGGTCTTTCGACTCTCGGGCCTTCGTGATCATGGAAGGATCGGGATGCACCCCCATCACGTAGGGATCGGCATCGAGCAGACCCCAAGCGTCAATGAGCTGCCGCCAGTTGTTCTGGTCGCCATTTAGAGCTTTCTCCGCCTCGGTGAAATGCGGCGTGAGAACAAGAGACTTGCGGAAGCCTTCATCGAGTTCCAGGAAGGCCATGATGTCCTGCCAGTTTCCAGCCATGCCGCTCATGCGAAAACCGAATTGAGGCGGAGAGTTCAAAGCGCGGTTCAAATACTTTCGCGTCTGAACGAGATTGCTGCTCACGCGATCGTTGAAGTCGGCCAACTCTTCCGAGCCCGGCTCAAGCGCATAAAGTTTGTGCAGTTCTTCCACAATGAGCCCGCGTGCGCGACGAAGAGTGCGGCCGTCGATATTCCGATTGTCCAAGCCGTCCAGGCCAAAGAAGATCGGCGAACCAGGATCATCGGACAGATAGCTCCACACCGCGCTGGCACCCAGATCCACACGCCGGGTTTCCGAGTTGATGAAGAGGTCGTAGAGTTCGGTGCCGGGACCGCCGGCGAATCCGTCCAGGAAGACTTCCAGCATGAAGCGATGGTAGTTGCTCAGGCCATCACGAGGAGGCCAGGCAACCAGCACCTCACCGGGATCTTCGGCATTGTCGCTGGCATAGCTGCTCACCTGCACGCTGCCTTCAGCCGCGGCATCTGTGATCGGCGGTAAATCGAAAGCGTTCATTCCCACGAAATCGCTTTCCAGTTTTCCCGGCTCTACACGATCGAGAATGCCCTCCATGGCCACGAGGACTTCATCAAGTTTGAAGCTCTCGGGCAAGGAAATGATGATACCCATGTTGGGCAGGCGGTAAGTCTTGGCCACGAACTCGCGCATGTGCTGGGGCACCATGCTGCGCATGGAATCGGGATGGCCACCCGAGCTGTTGGCCAGAGGATGATCCTTGCCATAGAGCATGTCGCCGATACCGCCCCAAAGCGGATAACCCGGCCCCTCGAAACTGCTGACCATTTCGGTGTAGACCGAACCCTTTTCCTCGAAACCGAGCTCGCCATCGGCGTTCTCCACCACACTCAGGTGCGCCACTTCACGGCGGATTTCCTCATCGGTGAAATCAGGATTGACCAGCGCATTCAGACGCGCTTCCAAGGTTTCGTAGAAGTTCTCTTCGCCGCCGAGAGTGTTGAAGTGATAGACGGTGTTGGTCTGGGCGGTCCAGGCGCTGGCATTGCCCAAGGTCATGGCCTCCAGGGCTGCCACGAAGCGCCCCTGCCTTCCCTTACCCAAAAGCAGATGCTCGCAGGCATGGGGTTCGCCGCGATCGGAATCCGGCGGGCTCTTCACCCAGATAAATCCCTGGGGCACCGACTGGATGCGCAGCAGATCCACAATGAAACCCTTGTCCTGCGAAATGAACCGTGCGCCCATGGCGCGATCGGATCCATCCACATAGAGGTTCTCGGTGGTGAAGCCGCTGATGACCTGGTTCTCTTTCAGATCGTCGAGATCCGCTCCATCGTCAGGCCAAAAGAAAAAAGCGAACATGAATAGGATCAAGAGAACGACAATGATCGGGGCGAAGCGCTTGTTCATCAATCCTCCAGTTCCTCCAGGCGACCGACCAGATGCTCGTGAAGTGAGCGACCGGCGATATCCAGGAGTGCGGACATGTGGGAATCGGCGAGCGAGTAGTATACGCGAGTTCCCTCCTTACGTCGAAGGAGGACGCCGGATTCGGAGAGTATGGCCAATTGACGAGAAATGTGCGGCTGGCGGAGGCCGGCGGCGGCGGTGACTTCCTGCACAGACTTTTCCCCCTCCGCCAGAATCTCCAGGATTCTCAGGCGGACGGGTTCGGCGAGCAGCTTGAAGCGTGCCGCCAGTGCCGTGAGTGCGGCGTCGGACCGCGCTAATTTGGACATCGTAGCAGGTGGGGAGGAGCAAGGCCCCTCCCCATTCTCTCACCTTCCTGCGGTATCGATCCCCTCTTGCACGGGATCGAGTGGCCAGAATATTCCTTTACAACAATATTGTCAAGTAGGAATATTAAAGAAAGAAACGGTCCTCTCGTTGCGCGAAAGCGGCTTCACTGCTAGTTTGGCCGCGCCCTGGATATCCCACTCCGAAAGTTGCGAATCTCCATGTCTTTTCAGCAACTACAAGGCCGAGCCCGAATCTGGATCGCCGACTCCCTGCGCGATTTCAGATCTCGCGAGCACATATATCTATTGGTGCTGGCTGTTTTCATCGGCGTGCTCGGCGGATTGGGCAACCTCTTCTTCCAGTTCCTCATCGACCTCATCCGTAAGATGGCCTGGGGCGGACCCGACGCCTTCGTGGATCGTTTTCGCGAAGCCTCCATCTGGCTGAAACTCGGCGTGCCAACCTTGGGTGGACTCGTGGGCGGCATGGTCATCTACTTCGTTGCGCCCGAGGCCAAGGGTCACGGTGTGCCCGAGGTCATGAAGGCCACCGCGCTCAACGATGGCGTGATTCCCAAGCGCACGGTGATCGGCAAGACCGTGGCCAGCGCCATGACACTGGCCACCGGCGGTAGTGTGGGACGAGAAGGCCCGATTGTGCAGATTGGCGCGGCCATGGGATCGGCCCTGGGGCAAATGCTGAAGCTGAATTCCATGCGCATGAAAACCGTGGTGGCCTGCGGCGCGACGGCGGGCATTGCGGCCACCTTCAACGCCCCCATCGCCGGCGCTTTCTTCAGCGCCGAAGTGATCCTCGGGAATTTCGGCGTCGCCTACTTCGCGCCGCTGGTGATGAGCGCCGTGATCGCGACCCTGGTCAGCCACGCCTATATCGGCAACGACCCCGCCTTCATCGTACCCGAAGGACTCTCGCTCATCGATGGTCGCGAAATCATCCTTTACGCCATTTTGGGCCTCCTGGCCGCGCTGGTTGGACAAACATTCATGCGCGCCCTGCACAAGGCCGAGGACTGGGCGGAATCTTTGCCTGCCTGGCCCCCGTTCAAAACTGCCCTCGGCGGACTGATGATCGGCATCGTGGGCATCTGGGCGCCACGCTCCCTGGGCAACGGTTACGAAGCCATCGAAGCGGCCATGAACGGCGAGGTGATCCTCGGAACCCTGGCGGTGCTGCTTATCGTAAAGATCGTGGCCACCAGCATCACCCTGGGAAGCGGCAACTCGGGCGGCATCTTCGCGCCAAGCCTGTTCATGGGCGTGATGATGGGCGGCCTGCTCGGGCGATTCTTCAACGCATGGTTCCCCGACTGGACGGCCGGCTCCGGCGCCTACGCGCTGGTGGGCATGGGCGCGGTGGTTGCCGCGGTGATTCACGCGCCCATTACGGCCATCATCATGATCTTCGAGATGACCCGCGACTACGGCATCATATTGCCGCTCATGATCGCAGTGGTCGTGGCAACGCTTACGAGCCAGAAACTCGAGCGACATTCCATCTATACCTTCAAGCTCGCGCGGCAGGGCATCGACCTGCTCAAGGGCAAGGATCACAACGTGCTCAGACAACTGCGCGTGCGCGAGGTCTTCCGCGACCATGTGGAACTGGTGCAGCAGGACATGCTGCTGGCGCAGGTGCTTCCCCAGCTTGCCGAGGCCAGCCACCACGAGGCCTTCGTGGTGAACAAGCATGAGCATCTGGTGGGAATTCTGACATTGGACGAGGTGAAGCGCGCGCTGCCGCAGCTGGATTCGCTGGGCATGGTCCTGATCGCCCTGGACGTGGCCACCACCAATTTCCCCACCGTGACCCTGGACGACGATCTCGATTTCGCCATGCGCCAGTTTGGCAAGAGCAATATCGAGGAGATGCCCGTGGTTGACGCGGAAGATCCCACGCGGCCTCTGGGCACGCTGGTCCGCCACGATGTGATTCTCGCCTACAATCGCGCCATGCTGAGCGAAGATCTCGCGGGCGGCGTTTCAAGCCGCATTGAAAGCTCGGTGCAGAGCCACGTGAGCGAAACCTTGGGCGGATTCGTGCTCAGCGAGTGCGTGGTGCCCCACGAAATGGAAGGTAAGAGCCTTCGCGAGCTGGACTTCCGCAGCCGCTTCCACACACAGGTTGTGCTGGTATGTTCAGCCGATGGTGACGAGGCATGCTATGAACTGCCCGAGCGCGAAACCGTGCTAAGGGCCGGGGACCGGATACTTCTGTTCGGCACGCCGGAGAATGTGGCGAAGGTTAAGAATCTCTAGCTCAGATCCGAAACGATAATCCTGAACTTGCCGGTCCGAGTTACTTCCATTTCTTCTACCACATCGATGCGAAAATCCATGTCGCCTAGCGCGGTGCGCAGGTCCTTGATCACGGCCTGCTTGTCTTCCTCGCTGGGCTCTCGGCGCAGGATCACGCGCAAAATGAAAGTTTTCACATCCGGTTGATGAATCTGGAAGCGCGCGATCCAATCGGCATGATGTAGCGCTTCGAAGTGCGTGAAGAAAGCGCCGTGGATCTTGCGGCCGTCGGGCGTGTGAATCACATCGCGCTCGCGGCCGGAGAGTTCCTGAACGCGAATCAATCCGCGCCCGCATTCGCATGGCTCACGCGTGAGGTTGGCGATATCTCCCGTGCGGAAACGCAGTAGCGGCATGGCGCGAATCACCAGGTTCGTGGCAATCACTTCGCCGGGCTCACCATCGGGCACACGATTACCCTCTTCATCCACGATTTCCACGAAGTCGGTCTCCATGCCCATGTGCAAGCCATTGTGATGTTCGCACTCGAAGCTGAAGATGCCGCCGTCGTTGCAACCATAGGTATCGTAGACCGGGCAATCGAAGGCCAGTTCGATGGCCGCGCGCGCCTTGGGCGAAAGCCCCTCGCTGGTCGTGAACACCGCCTTCATGGGCAGCTTCTTGCGCGGACTCGCCGTGATGTACTCCGAGAAGATTTCCAAGCTCGAGGGATAGCCATAAACGAAGTTGATGGGGCTCCGCGCCAGCCGCGTGGCGTAGCGCTCCATGATCTCGTCGTTCATGTGATAGGTGGGGAAGTGCAGCCCACTGGAAAGCGCCATGTAGATGGTCTGCTTGAGCGCGGCCTTCTCGGGAATCAGGGAACCACCACTGATGGACGCATAAAGATCGCCGGGCACGTAACCGGTCTGTGCCCAGCCGCGCCACATGTGCGCCCACTGCCAACTGTGCGCTGGCCGGTCGATGTAGTAATCCAGCGGCACACCGGTGGAACCCGAGGTGTTCTTATGCCTCGGCTGCCACTTGTCGAACTCGCGCGACTTCAGCGAATCGCCGGCCTCGCGAATCATATCTTTGTTAAGAAGGGGCAGGCGCGTGATGTTCTCGGTGGTGAGATCTTCATCATCATCGAAGCCGGCTTTGGCAAAGGCAGCCGCCCAGTAGGGCACATTGGCGCGCACGTATCGTCCCAGTTCGGCCATGCGCTTTGCCTGCAATTCTTCGAGCATGGCCAGATTCCACCACTGACTCTCCAGCAACTCGGGCAAGAGCTTCAGGGAATCGGTCTTGCGCGCGAAGTCCACCATGCGCATGGCGGGACGTTTGAAAATGCGCGGAATCTCAATGGCCACTTTGCCGCTCCTTCAACATGGCGATCATCTCGCCGAAACTCCGATCCCAACTCTCACCCTTCACGCGCTGGCGCCGGGCCGCGCGCTTCTCGTCGTTGTCACTGGCCAAAGAGCGCTGGATGGCAGCAAGCATTTGCGGCCCCGTCTCGATCGTTTCCACCAGGCCGGGAAACTCCGTGTCATGCTCTTCAATGGGAATGGAAACCACCGGCAAACCCAGGGCCAGGTACTCCTTGGTCTTGATGGGACTGCAGTAGCATATCCACTCGGTGAGCCGCCAGGTCATGATGCCCACATCGAATCCCTTCCCGTAGAAGGGAATCTCATCGTAGGGCTTCATGCCGAGCAAGTGGACATTGGGCAGGCTGTCCACCTGCGAGTAATCCCCCATCACGCGCCCGATGAGCACGAATTGCAAACGCGGATCTTCCTTCGCGCAATACTCGATGAGATCGAGATTGTTCGCATTGGTCAGCGAGCCGAAGTAGCCCACCCGCGGATGGGCAATCGCCGCAAGATCCGCAGGCTCGGGCGCATTGGATGCAAGTGCCGCGTCATAGTCGGTGGAGTCCACCGCATGCGGAAAGTGCCGCGCCTTGTCACCGTAGGTGGAAGCATCCTCCTGAATCTTGCGGGAGGAGCAAAGCAACAAGTCGCTCATTTCCTTGAGCAGACGATCACGCGCTAACATGGAGTCGCGCGCTTTGAGATCGCGATAAGCTTCGAACTTGTCGGTGAGGTAATAGATGAGCCCGGCGTTGGGAAGCGTGGTGGCCACCTTCGCAAAAGATGGCAAACAAACCATGACCATGGGACGCTTCAGCCCCAAAATGCGATAGGCCAGCTTCACTTGAAAAGCCAGCCAGTGTTCGTTCATGCGCTCCAGCGCGGGGCTGCCGAATAGGGGAAGAATGATGGGCGAGAGCACATGAAAATCGGTATTCGCCGCTTTGAGCCAGCGCGACCAGCTACGCAGTTTCAGACCCACGCGGCGCCAGAAACCGCTCTTTCGCATGCGCGGCATGTTCATGCCGATGCTGTTCACCCAAAGCACCTTGTGGCCGGCGCGATGGGCGGCTTCCATGAGCTGAACCGGGCTGCCGGGATTGCTGTACCAGTAGTCGTAACCGCCGAAGCAAACAATGGCTTCGCGATCAGCCATTTCGAAATCCGCTACCGGGCTTCGGGCAGAAGCGATCGTAGACTTCCCCGATGTTAAGGAACTCCGCGCCATCGATGGTCTTGAGCCAATTGATGGCGTCGGTGATCAGTTCCATATGTTCGGGCTGATGGTGGAAGCGATGGTGAAAGAGCAGACCGATCACCGGCGTGTGGGGCATCCACATTTCCACGCGACGTTTGATCTCGTCGAGTGAATGGAAGGTGCAGGTGTTGCTGCCGTGGGGGCCGATGTAGCGATCGATGAACGAGATCGACACGTCCACCGCGAACATGCCCGTGCGCGGGTAGTAGCCAAGGTTGTGCGAAACATGTTTGCCGAGAATTTGTCCCATGCGCAGCGCACGCCCCACCGTGTACATTGCGCGGCGTGATTTGCGCGCATTGAAATGCGAACAGATAATCCGGAAGCCTGCGCTGTCGGCGGCTTTCATGGCATTCTGATTGTAGATGCCGAAGGGAAAGTTCAGGGCCGACAGAAAATCGCCCTCGAACTTTTCCAGTAAGATGTCTCGACCTCGCTCCAGATCGGCCAAGGCATCTTCGTAAGAACGATCTCCCCCGAACTCACCCCGGTCGCGCAGCTCGTGATCGTAACCGTGCTGGGTGATCTCGATGAGCCGCGGATCCTTGGCCTTTTCCTCGCGCAGCCAGGCCACTGCCTCGTCGGTGACATTGGCCGGTTCCACGGCATGGGAAATGGGCACGCCCTGCTCCGTGCAGCGGCGGGTCACATCGACCAGCTCCTGGTCCAGGATGTTCACATCGTCGTTTCGGAAGAAGAAGATCGGCATTATCCCATCCCGTTCTTTGCCAGGCGGCTTCGAGCTAAGTCCTTCGTTTCCCGATAGTAAGCGCGTTCAGAAAAATCGGTCAACGGCTTTCGGGAGCCTCGGCTGCCTTCTTGCCAGTGTGCTCAAGCTATGCAACAATCGCGCCCCCAAGGGTCGGGAGAATCGCGGATGGAAAGGTAGGCATGACCGGTAAGATGTCCAGTGCCAAGCGGCTCATCTACGTGATCGAGCGCTTTCCGGCTAACACCCTTAACTTCGTCTACAACGAGATTCGAGTGCTCGAGGAAGCCGGTTTCGAGATCGAAATCTGGTCTCTCCTGCCTTCGGATTATTGCCCCGACGAAGCCAAGCCCTACCTGGACCGCACGAGCAACCTGAGGCCTGTGCCTATGGGCCGGCTGATCGGCTCAGTCCTGCACTACTTTGTTCGCCGCCCCTTAGCGCTCTTGAACCTGCTTCTTCGCGTTCCCTTCGACAATGACAGCGAGCGCATGGGCAAGGGCATCAAAGGTGTGGTGCACATGCTTCATGCCATCAGTTTCGCGCGGGCGGTGAAGGGCAAACCCGCGCACGTTCACGCACACTTCGCTTACAAGGCAGCCACCGCAGCGCTGGCCGCCGCAAAACTCAACGGACAAGGTTTCAGTTTCACTGCCCATGGCAGTGCCACGGTGCACGAGCCCAGCCGCTTCAGCCTGCGAAGCAAAATTCGCGGCGCCGATTTCATCATTGCCGTTTCCGACTACAACAAGCGTGTCATGATGAAGCTCTGCCCCGAGGTCGACGGCGAGAAGATCCATGTGAATCGCACGGGCATTCTGCTGGATGACTTCCCCTACCACGAAGCTGGCGCCCGGCGTGAAGGTCCATTTAAACTGCTCTGCACGGCCTCGCTTTACGCCATCAAAAATCACGAAGGCCTGTTGGAAGCCTGTGCCATGATCGCCAAGCGAGGCATCGAATTCCGCTTGGATCTTGTGGGCAAGGATCAGGACGATCGCCAGGTCATGCTCGAGAAAATGGCCGAGGATCTCGGCATTGCCCATCGCGTTCACTTCCTGGGGCTTCTCGATCATGGCGAAATCGCCGGGCTGCTCGAAAGCGCCGACCTCTTCGTGCTCACCTCTCATAGCGAAGGAATTCCCGTGGCCGTCATGGAGGCCATGGCCGGCGGCACAGCAGTTGTTGCGCCGCGCGTAACCGGTTTGCCGGAGCTGGTCGAGGAAGGCCGTAGCGGATGGCTGGTGGATAGCTCCAGCGCCGAGGCCATCGCCGAAGCTCTACAGTTCGCATTGGCCCATCCCGAGGCGAGGGAGTCGGCGGCAGCTGCAGCGCGAAAGACCGTGGAGGCCGAGTACGATATGGTGGCCAACGCTGGGAAGCTGGCGGAAATCTTCGCGAAACGCCTAGGGTCATAGTCTCCCCTCGGTGAGCCGCTTCGCTAGTTGGAACGGAAAAGATGGAAACACAATTCGGCAAGACCCTCGTCATTCTCAAATCAGGTGACATCACCCGTGAAGCTGTCGACACCATCGTCAACGCGGCCAATTCGCGCATGCGCGGAGGCGGCGGAGTGGACGGTGCGATTCATTCGGCAGGCGGTCCGGCAATCCTTGAAGAATGCAAACGCGTGGTGCCCGATGGCAGTAGCCTTGCCCCCGGCAAAGTCGCTATGACCACTGCGGGTAACCTGCCCGCTCGTGTTGTCATCCATACTGTGGGTCCCATTTGGGTTGGGGGCGCTCAAGGTGAAGATGAAACTCTGGCCCTTTGCTACATCAACTGCCTTCACTTGGCAGCCAGTGCGGGGCTGGGGTCCATCGCATTTCCGGCCATCAGTACGGGCATATACGGCTACCCCTTCGAGTTGGCCTGCTCTCTTTCCCTGCAGGTGATCCGGGAATTTTGCCAGGCGCATCCTGCTGTGATAAAAGAGATTAGACTCGTATACTTCAGCGAAACCGACCTGCTTAAAGCCGAAACGCTGCTTTCTGCCATGAATTCGGACTGAGACTCCTCAGGCCTGCCAGATGTTCGGAATTTCGGTGATTTTCCCAAATGAAGATTGATTTCACCTTGGCCCTGCCTATCATATGGTCATGAAGCCTCTAAAAATCGACGAGATCGATCGGAAGATCCTTTGCATCCTCCAGAAGGAAGGGCGACTGCCCAACGCGCGCTTGGCCGAGCGAGTGGGGCTAAGTCCCCCATCGGTGCTCGAACGTGTGCGTAAATTGGAAGAGCGAGGCGTCATCCGGGGATACATGGCCCAGGTGGAAGAGGAACTGCTCGGTATGAAGGCTACGGTTTTCGTGAGCGTTACCCTTTCCTTCCACAACGCTGAGGCCATCGACAACTTCCAGCAGACCATCATGGAAATGCCGGAGGTCATCGAGGCACATCACGTAACCGGTGAGGACGACTACCTTCTCAAGGTGGTGCTGCCCGACATCGGCGCCTACGAATCTTTCCTATTGGACAAGCTCACGCGCATCGAGGGAGTTAATAAAGTGAAAAGCTCCTTCGTGCTTTCGAAACTCAAGCGCGGCGGAATGCTGCCGCTGCAACCGGACGGCTGCTGACCGTCCCAGGAGGTTAGGGATGCAGAAGATCGCCCTCATCGGCTTCGGCAACGTGGGACAGGGTCTCGCGGAAATTCTCCGAACGAAGAAGGCCAGCTTGAAGCGCAAGCAGAAGTACGAATTCGCGGTGGTCGCCATCAGCGATTTCAAGCTGGGATCGGTCTACGACCCCAAGGGCATCGACCTAAAACGTGCCCTGGAAGCCGTGCGCAATAAGGGTAGCCTGGACGCTTACAAGGGCGGCACCCACGGTTGGGACGCCATGACAACCATCAAGAAGAGCAAGGCCGATGTTATGGTGGAACTGGCTTTCACCGACCTGGCCACCGGACAGCCCGCCATCGGTCACTGCCGCGAAGCCCTGAAGCTGGGCATGAGCGTGGTCACCAGCAACAAGGGTCCTGCCGCGCTGGCATATCCCGCGCTGAGCCGTTTGGCCAAAAAGAACGGCGCATCCTTCTTCATTGAGGGTACCGTCATGAGCGGAACACCTGTGCTGAACGTTGGCATGAATGACCTGGCCGGCAACGAATTCAAATCGATCTCCGGCATTCTCAACGGCACCACCAACTACATGCTCAGCGAAATGGAAAAGGGCATGAGTTACGACGCGGTGCTCGAGAAGGCGCAGAAGCTTGGCTACGCGGAAGCCGATCCCACGGGCGACGTGGAAGGCATCGACGCGGCGGGCAAGGTGACCATCCTGGCGAACATGTTCATGGACGCCAAGATCACTCCGGCCGATGTACGTCGCCGAGGCATTACCCGCCTCAAGCCCGCCGATATCGAAATGGCCAAAAAGGGTGGCAAGCGCTGGAAGCTCATCGGCACAGTGAAGCGCAAGAAGGATGGCGGCATCGATGCAACGGTGCGCCCCGTCATGCTGCCCCTGGATGATCCCCTCGCCGGCGTCATGGGACCCACCAACGCCGTCACCTTCGACACCGACCTTCTTGGCAAGGTCACCGTGGTCGGCCCTGGCGCCGGTCGCATTGAAACCGGTTACTCGATTCTCACCGATCTCTTGGCTATCGAAAGGAGCTGCTCGTGAGCACTTACACCATTGCCGTAGTCGGCGCCCTCGGTAACGTGGGCACCGAAATGCGAGGCACCTTAGAGCGCAGTGACCTTCCCATCGAAAAGCTCGTTCTCATGGACCTGCCCGAGAACGCCGGCAAAACCGTCGAGTGGAAAGGCCAGCAGCTTAGCGTGGTAACTGCCGAACCGAAGGCCTTCGAAGGCGTGGACATCGCCCTGTTCAGTGCTGGCGAAGGGGCGGCTCTCGAGCTGGTTCCCGAAGCCATCAAGCGCGGATGCGTCTGCGTGGACAACAGCACGGCATTCCGCAAGAGCGACGAAGATCCTCTGGTCATTCCCGAGGTGAACCCCGAAGCGCTCGAGAATCATCGCGGTGTCATCGCCAACCCCAATTGCTCGACCATTCAGATGCTGGTGGCGCTCAAGCCCATCCACGACGCTTACAAGATCAAGCGCGTGGTGGTCAGCACCTATCAGGCCGTGAGCGGATCGGGACAGGCGGCGGTGGACGAACTGCATCAACAGACTCGCGCCTTCGCCGAGGGCGGGAAGCTGGAAGTGAATGTCTACCCCCACCAGATCGCCTTCAACGCCCTGCCGCACATCGACGTCTTCGAAGCCAACGGCTATACGAAGGAAGAGATGAAGATGATCAACGAGACGCACAAGATTCTGGATCCGGCCATCGGCGTGACGGCCACCACCGTGCGCATGCCCGTGGTGAACGGTCACAGCGAGAGCTTGAACATCGAGACCGAGAGGCCCTTCGATCTGGCCGAAGTCCGTGAGCTCATGGCCAAGTCGCCGGGTGTGGTTGTCGAGGATGATCCCGCGAACAATGTCTATCCCATGGCGCTTACGGCCACGGGTAAGGATCCTGTTTATGTGGGCCGTATGCGCGTGGATGAGTCGCAGCCCAACACCATGAACATGTGGTGCGTCAGCGACAACCTGCTCAAAGGCGCGGCGCTGAACACGGTGCAGATCGCCGGCGAGCTCATCGCGCGGAAACTGGTGAAGGTTCCCGTTGCCTGAGTTAGTGGTCATGAAGTTTGGCGGCACGAGCGTGCGGGACGATGAGTCCCGCCGAGCCGCCTTGGCGCAGGTCCGCCGGCATCACAAGGCGGGCAAGCGCATCGTAATCGTGGTGAGCGCCATGGGAAGGCAAGGCGAACCCTATGCCACCGACACGCTCATCGGCCTGCTGCGCGAAGTGGGCGAACCCGTGCCGCCGCGGGAGTTAGATCTGATCATGAGCTGCGGAGAGACCATCTCCGCAGCTTTTTTTGCGCATCTGCTCAGCAAGAACAAGATGCCGGCCCTGGCCTTCACAGGTCAGCAGGCTGGCATGCTCACCAACGATGCAGCCGGCGAGGCCGAGATTCTGGATGTAGACCCCACGCTCATCAGACGCGCGCTCATGCAGCGGAAGATCGTCGTGGTGGCGGGCTTCCAGGGCGCCGATGCCGACGGTGAAATCAGAACACTCGGCCGAGGTGGAAGCGATACCAGCGCGGTAGCATTGGGTGCAGCCTTGGAAGCTTCAGTGGTCGAAATCTACTCGGATGTGGATGGCATTGCCTGCGCCGATCCTCGTCGAGTGGCGGATGCACCCTTCCTCGAAGAAATCGGCGCCGCGCAAATTCTTGCCATGGCCGAAGAGGGTAGCAAGGTCATCCACCCGCGAGCGGTGAAAGCAAGTCTCGCCACGCAAACGCCCATTCGCGCACGCAACACTTTCAGCGACGCGCCGGGTACTTTGATTCATCATCGCGAGATCGAAGGCGAGCTGCATCCCATCGCAATTGCCCATCGCGAGAAACAGGTGCTGCTTGAGATTCGATCCAAGCAAGACCCTCGCAAGATCGTGCCCGAGCTATTAGAAGTAGGACGATTCCGTTTCCTGCTCATTAACGACGTCTATCTTGCCGAGCGCCTTGCCAAGCTACGTTCCGCCTTTGGCAATTATGAGATGGAGGACGGCTGGGCCACAGCCTCCATCGTTCTCAACCGAATGGTGAGTTCGGAGCCCCCCCATTGTGAAGGAGCGGAAATGATGCCCGCCTCACCCGGTCTCTGGAGCTATCTCCTTCGGGAGGATGATCTCGGCGGAATTCTCGAAGGCTTGTATCGGGAGCATTTGGCCTCCGAGCCCACCCAATAGCCCATCGACGCCCTGCAATCCGTTGATAGACAACAATCTAAAAATACCCCTCAGATCGACATTGAACTGAATTCAGTATTTTAACTAGATGCCGATCTATAAGGTATGAAGATTTCCAATGGATTAGGAAACCGCTTTCTAATAATTGTGGATTGGTTCATCCCGGGTCGAATTCGAGCCGAAGGGGACGGCCCTTTCCATCGTGCCCGCTTGATTGTGGCCTTTGCCATGGCCATCACTTTTCTGGGAGCCCCCTACAGCCTAATCTATCTTACCGCCGGGGCCGAGATCCCCTCTCTGCTCGTTTTCGCAGGAATCTCCCTTACACCTCTCATTCTCATGGATTTCAGACGGAGAGGAAACTGTGCTTTTTCAGGGAACATCTTGGTCGGTGTTCTATTCTCGGTTCTCACCTTGATGAGCCTATTCCTTGGGGGACAGGAAGCCCCCGCCATCGTTTGGTATGCGCTCATTCCCGTTGTGGCGACATCAGTAGCCGGAAGGCGATGGGGTCTAGCTTGGACGGGAATCGTTTTGGCTTCCATTCTGTTTTTTGCCAGTCCGACTGGCCAGGAAATCAGATTTCCCACGACTTTGAGCTTCGATCAGCACACAAAGATCATCACCTTTACGATTATCGGACTGATCGGATTGCTCTCGGCGCTGACCTATATTCTAGAGTCATTCAAAGACAGAATGTTGGTGCTTGTCCGTCATACCCAGGAACGTTACCGGAGCATTTTCAAGCAGTCGAGTGACGGTGTCTTTATTCACGATCAAAATGGATATCTCATCGATCTGAATCCCATGGCGCTTGAGATTCTCGGATACAAAAAAGATGAGCTCATCGGCACATGTTGCCTGGACCTACACTCCCCAACCATTGATGTGGAGGCGCTATTCAAAAATGTCTCCAAAGATTTAGGCACCAAGGGCACGACGGAGTACGAGGCGCCCCTGGTTAGAAAGAGCGGGCAGATCTTCACGGCCGAGATCAAATCCTCTCTCCTCGACATTCACGGTGAGCTACTCATCCAAGGCACTCTGCGCGATATCTCCAAACGGAAAGAAGCAGAGGATGAGCTGCTCCGAAGCAAAGGGCAGATGGAAACAATCCTCCAGAACGTTCAGGCCTGCGTGATGATCATGGACAGTCACACTCACGAGATACTCGAAGCAAACGACGCAGCTTGCACCCTGATCGGACGATCACGAGAAGAGGTAGTCGGTAAGATCTGCCACGAATTCATCTGTCCGGCCATGTCTGGGAAATGCCCGATCACTGACCTCGGCCGGCAGGTCGAGAATGCTGAAAAAGTTCTGCTCGACGCCCAAGGCCAGAAAATCCCCATTCTGAAGACGGTCATCCCGGTGGACCTTGATGGTCGCGAATGCCTGCTTGAGAGTTTCGTGGATATCAGCATCCAGAAGCTTCAAGAAGAACAACTCCGGCAAAACCTATCGAAACTCGAAGAAAGCCGCGTAAACGCTTTGCATCTGGCCGAAAAAGCGGAGGAGGCCAACAAGGCAAAAAGTGAGTTCCTCGCAAACATGAGCCATGAGATCCGCACGCCATTGAACGGCGTGATGGGAATGCTCAACCTTCTATTGGATTCGAATCTTGGCATTCGCGAGAAGGATTTCGCAAAGACCGCAGATGAATCCGCGCAAACTCTTCTAAGCCTTGTGAACGACATTCTTGATATATCGAAAATCGAGGCCGGGAAGCTCATTCTGGAGCCCTGTGAATTCGATCTCATCGAGTTGATGGAATCCTTGGCAAACGTGTTCGGGAATGCTGCGCTCAACAAGGGCCTCGATTTCCATCTCGACCTCGACCCAAAGCTGCCGAAACGCGTGAACGGCGACCCGGTGAGAATTCGGCAGATCCTCACGAATTTCCTCTCGAATGCCTTGAAGTTCACATTGGAAGGAAGCGTCGGGCTTATAGCCACTGTCAACGAGAATAGCCCCACTGGAAACATCACCTTTTCAGTGGAAGACACGGGAATCGGCATCAAGCGGGACGTCAAAGACCAGATATTCGAGAAGTTCACGCAAGCCGATGCATCTACTACGAGGAGGTTCGGTGGAACGGGTCTGGGGCTCACGATTAGTCGACAGCTTGTGGAGCTGATGGATGGTCAACTGGAAGTAAACAGCGAGTTCGGCAAGGGTACCCGCTTCGATCTGACCATCGACCTTCGCGTCTCGAAAACCCACGAACCAATGCTCAACCCATGGCGGTCGCTTGAGGGTAAACGCGCCCTGATCCTTGGAGGGAAGGCCCGTTGGCGAGAAGTCATCTCTCATCAATTGGAATTGATCGGCTTGTCCCCCATCGATTTTGAGAAATTGGAGATCGAAGAAGTTTGCGGCATCATCGAGAACTCAGGAGAATCCGTAGATGTCGCAATAAGCTGCGAACCGGATTCAATCTCTGATAACACCGATCTCATCCTGCAATTGCGCGATGACGAAAGGGATGTGTTTTGGATTCACATGGGAAGAACCTCCATGGGGGATTCGGAAGGCATGCAGCCTGATGCGGTCATGTCGCTGCCGACGATCCCGACTCGTCTGGCGAATGCGATTCTCACCGTCTCTGGGCAGTGCACGACTCACGAGATTCCCTCCGAAAACAAGAGCTCCTCTCTTCCTTGTGTAAAGCGGCGGATTCTTCTCGTGGAAGATAACCCAATCAATCAGAAACTCGCTGTCTACATCTTCGAGAAACTGGGTTGCCAAATCGAAGTCGCCGGTAATGGCAGGGAGGCCTTGGATCATCTCACTTCCCGATCTTTCGACATAGTCTTCATGGATTGCCAGATGCCAGTTATGGACGGCTACGAGGCGACGCAGCGAATTCGCGCCATGAGTGGTCCGGCAGCAGATATTCCCATCGTGGCCATGACGGCCAATGCCCTTCGAGGCGATCGGGAGAAATGCATCGATGCGGGAATGGACGATTACTTGAGCAAACCCGTCAAACTGGAGTCGATTCGTGACGTCTTGCTCCGCTGGGAACCTGCCTCTCGACTGAAGGCTGATCCCCTCTTACTCACAAAGGATGAGGATTAGCATCGAGCTTGCGAAATCAAACTTAGAACACAGCGGCGATATTGACCGTTTCAAGATGGAGGTGTGAATAGTGAAAGGCATCATCAACAAAGGAATCCAAGAGCTTGTCGAGGATCGATATGGAGCCGCGGCATGGGACCAGGTCAAGGAAACAGCCAAATGCGATGAATCATTTTTCTCCGCGAGTGACGATTATCCCGATCAAATGACGATCGATCTGGCCATAGCGGCTTCAAAGGTTTCCAAACAGCCTCTTGAAACCATACTCATTGAATTCGGCAAGTTTTGGGTACCAAATACCGGGGCGAATGCCTACCCCACTTTCTTCAAGTTGTCCGGAGGATCCGCCAGGAATTTCCTTCTAAACATGGACAGGGTACATAAGCATGTAACGAAAAGCATTTCTTCAGCCCAACCTCCGGGTTTCGAATTTGAAGAACTGCCGGATGGCCGCTTACTCATGCATTACAAATCGGATCGAAGACTGTGCCCTGTACTCCACGGTCTCATCCTGGGTGTCGGTATTCAGTTCAACGAGGAACTTGAAGTCGAAGAGATTTCCTGCACTAAAAATGGCGATCCCCGGTGCACTTTTGAGGTCAAGTTCCATGGTGCGTGATGAAACAACGGCGGAAATGGGAGTCGATCAACTGGCTCAAATAGCAACGTTCATCATTGCCCTAGACGAGCGCATGAGAATCGTCTGGGCCAGCGATGCGGTACTCAGGCGCAGGAAAGATGCCCTGGGGCTTAAGTTAGGGTGTGTCAACGGAACTGTGTAAATGGCCGTTCTCATCTTATTCCG
>RRYU01003742.1_pt1 | contig 93349 bp, 102 predicted proteins | sample 2162651 | NCBI WGS metagenome assembly RRYU01 (sample SAMN10267283, study PRJNA491782) | microbial mat metagenome | isolation source: biomat in the production well | place: Japan: Minami-Kanto gas field, natural gas well KTG3 | collected 2017-06 | reverse complement strand
ACAGTTTAGTCCAGAATAAGTGGTACAGTATGCTCCAGAAAACTCACTTTTTAGCGGCAACGGGGCCTGAAATTTAAAGGAAAAACGATGTTTGAGCATGGTTTAGCCGTGCGGGAAAAGAGCAGGGTGTTCCCTGTATGTCAAGTTGAACAGGTATTCCTCTTTTTTTGAAGCCGTTGCCAAGAAAATCGGGACCCAAAAAGCGTTATTTCCCGTCTGGAATCGGCAGGAAAACATGTTCCCTCGACTGCGATGTCGGAGAAATATGCGCACGCCCCTCCCCAGATTCCAGAGAAATCGACTGTCATAAAAACTTATTGCTAAAGGAATGGGTTTTGGTTTGTACATTATCGTGTAACAAATAACGTACTATAATATGATAGCGATAAGTACAACGGAGCTACGACGCAACCTGAGGAAGTACCTGAATCTGGCTCAGAAGGAACGGGTTATTATTCAGTGCGGGAAAACCGAAACGTACGAGATCATTCCTGCTCGCAAGATCAGTGATAACGATGAATATTTCTCTAATCCTGAACTTCTCAGTGCGCTGAACGAGGCTGAAGAGGACATTGCTGAAGGCAGGGTCCGGGAAGTCAAAGATACCAGGGCGTTGTGGGACGATACAGCGTCAGTGTGACCCGCAGGGCGGATAAAGACCTCAAGTACTGGCGTCAAAGCGGAGACCACTCTGTCCAGCGGAAGATCGAAAGAATCTTCAAAGAACTTCAGGAACACCCAACAACAGGGACAGGAAAACCCGAACAACTCAAGGGTGATCTCGCGAAGTACTGGTCCAGAAGATTGAATAAAAAAGACCGGATGGTTTATCGCATCGATGACGCTGTTGTTATTGTCTACATTCTTTCCCTGCGAGGTCACTACGGTGATACGTAAAACGAACGTTGATGGAGCGCCGATCTGTTTGAGTATCAGTTTATTCTATCTTACCCAATTCACTCCCCTTCAACTTCGCCTGTACATAACAGCGTTGAAAAATCCTCATCAGGCAGAACGGGAACACTCCGCCTGATTGCCGCTACCCCATGAAACTCGCAAACGGCGCTACGTCGTAGTTGTAGGGTTCAATTTTCTGCGTTCGAGCTTCAGGTTTCCATGCTGGCGATGGATGTGTAAAGAGGTTTCTGAGCAGGTCTATTTTATGGGCCATCCAGATCCTGATCATTCGATATCCGCCTGCAAATCAAAGCCGTACTGGAGATAGCTGATAGGAGCGTGTTCTGCATGATTATCAATCCAGGCCGGTTCACGGTGGCTGATGTCTATGATCTCTTGCGTATTGAGATCTTCAAACTGTTTGCAGTCGCGCTCCATGATCTGCACTTCATGCTCTCCAAACAGTTCCGGGTTGAATTCGCGATCATCACCGATAAGAAACTTCTCGCCAATACCTCCTCCACTGAACGGGATTTCTTTAATTCTGATATTCCCTCTCCGTGCGGCATACTCGAAAACACTCTGATAGTTTTCCGGAACAGGACCCATCTGGATCGCGCAGTAGCGACTGCCCGTCAGCGCCATTCCATACTTTTTGAAATGGAGAAAGTCAGCAACGTAAACATATCTCTCAAATCATTCAATGTGAACGTCCCCTAAATTCAGGGCAGGACGGGAACAATGCGTTATATCGCTCTCATCCCCTGAAACTCGCGAACGGTGCGACGTCGTAGTTATTGGGTTCGGTTTTTCCTCGTTCGAGCTTGAGGTTTGCCATGGTGGCGATCATGGCTGCGTTGTCGGTGGAGTAGACGATGCCGGGGATGAAGAGCCTGATGCCCTGGCGGTCGCAGGCTTCCTGCATCTTTTGGCGGAGGCCGGAGTTGGCGCTGACTCCTCCGGCGACGGAGATCGAACTGAGGCCGTATTTTTTTGCCGCGGCGATGGTTTTCATCACAAGGACGCTCGTGATGGCTTCCTGGATCGATGCGGCGATATCTGCGAGATTGTTCTTGATGAAAGACTCGTCGTGCTTCCGGATGTAGTTCAGCACGGAGGTCTTCAGGCCGGAGAAGCTGAAGTCGAAGTTGTCGTGGTAGCTTTTGCTGGTCCTTGATTGCGCGGTCAGGGCCTGCGGGAAGTTGTGGAACGCAGGATCGCCTTTCCGGGCGAGTCGGTCGATGAGCGGGCCTGCGGGGTAGTCGAGGCCGAGCATCTTGCCGGTCTTATCGAAGGCTTCGCCTGCCGCGTCGTCGATCGTGCGGCCGATCACCTTGTAGCTCAGGTCCTGGTTGACGATACAGAGCATGGTGTGCCCGCCGGAAACCGTCAGCGAGATGAAGCTGTCGTCGGGAGGGGTATGGTCGGGGGCGTCCTCGATAAATGCCGAGAAGATATGCGCTTCAATGTGATTGACAGGAACGAGCGGTTTTTTCAGGGCATATGCCATTCCCTGCGCGAAGCAGAGGCCTACCATGACCGCCCCGATCAGTCCCGGTCCGGCTGTGGCAGCTATGATATCAAGGTCGTTTTTTTGTATATTAGCCTCATTCACTGCGGCATCGACCACCGAAACAATCAGACGTTCATGCTCTCTCGAGGCAAGCTCAGGAACGACTCCTCCGTAGTGACGGTGGATCAGTTGAGAGCTGATGATGTTTGAGATGACCCTGCCGTTCTGCACGACAGCGGCTGATGTTTCGTCGCAGCTGGTTTCGATTCCAAGAATATTCATACGCATTAGTAACTTCCTGCAAGATATAAAGAGATGGCCAAAGCTAAAAAACAGGGCGATAATAAACCAGGCGTCAAGGTACGATTTCTCAACGTGCTGCTGGTGCTGCTCGGAGCTGATCTGATTCTCCTTTTTGCGCCTCATATCGGGATCCTCAACAGCGTCTTCTATATAGGTGCTGCGGTAGGCTGGTCAGCTCTGGTGATCGGTATCGGGCTTCTTGTTCTGGGTTTCAGGAGCCTCTATCAGAAACGTTAACCGGCTTGTTTATGCAACACGATGCCGACCTTCAGGACCTTGCCCGCGAAATACGTGAAGCCTCGGCATTTGTCGATCGCGCCGGAGCGGTTCTGGCTCAGCATATTGTCGGTCAGAAGGGTGTCCTCGAACGGGTGTTTATCGCGCTGCTTGGTAATGGCCATATTCTGCTTGAAGGTGTTCCCGGTCTTGCCAAAACGCTGATCGTGCGGACCTTTTCGGCATTGTTCAACCTCAGTTTTCAGCGTATTCAGTTTACTCCGGACATGCTTCCGGCCGATCTTTCAGGGACAATGGTTTACAATCCCAGGGAGATGGAGTTCTATCCCCGCAAAGGGGCTGTTTTCGCCAATGTGATACTTGCTGACGAGATCAACCGTTCACCGGCAAAGGTCCAGTCCGCGCTGCTCGAGGCGATGCAGGAGCGCCAGGTGACTATCGGTGAGGAGACATTTCCTCTGCCTGAACCGTTCATGGTTCTGGCTACGCAGAACCCTATCGAGCACGAGGGCACCTACCTGCTTCCCGAGGCGCAGCTTGACCGGTTCATGATGAAGGTGCTGGTGGAGTATCCTTCCTACGATGAAGAACTTGAAATCATGCTGCGTTCGGGAACAGCATGTCTGCTTCCAGGGCCGGAACAGATTGTCGGAGAGGAGGATATTTCAAGGGCCCGTGCGCTCATTGACCGGATCTATGTCGATCCGCGCGTCATGCGCTATATCGTCGATCTGGTTGTCGCAACCAGGGATCCGGCGAAAGCCGGTCTTCTGTCTCTTGCCCCGATGATTGAGTACGGTGCGTCGCCCAGGGCTTCAATTTTCCTGCTGCTGACCTCCAGGGCGAACGCTTTTCTTCAGCAGCGGGCCTATATTACTCCGGAGGATGTCAAATCACTGGCGATGGATGTGATGCGCCACCGGATCAGGCTTTCCTACGAGGCGGAGGCTGACAATGTCAGTGCGGATGAGTGCATTGCGAGCATTCTTCAGCATGTCCGGGTGCCGTAACGCGGGGCGTCGGGACCCGGTGGCAGAAATGGGCTGCTTTGCTGCATGAGCAGGGGTTTGCGTGGGGATTGTTGAGTGTTGCTGAACCAAACGGTTTCTTATGGCGCAGAGCGTGAACGACATGCAGGAACTTTCCGGGACAATCAGGCGGATAGAGATCCGCTCGAAACGTCTTGCCAGTGAAATATTCAGCGGTGAGTATCACTCTTCGTTCAAGGGCAGGGGGGTCGAGTTCAGCAATGTTCGCGAGTACAGCTGGGGCGACGATGTCCGCACGATTGACTGGAATACCTTCGCGCGGAAAGGCGAGCTTTACGTCAAGCTTTTTACCGAGGAGAGGGAGCGAACCCTTCTGCTTGTTGTCGATGGTTCAGGTTCCATGCTGTTCGGGAGCCGCAGACGCCTTAAAAGGGAGCTTGCAGCAGAAGTCTGTGCGCTTCTGGGCTTCAGCGCTCTGATGAACAACGACAAGGTCGGTTTGCTGATCTTTACCGACCGGGTTGAGAAATATATTCCTCCACGAAAGGGCAGAAGTCACCTGCTGGCGATCCTTGAAGCCATTTTTTCTCTCAAGCCCGTGAGCCGGAAGACATCGATCAATGCTGCCCTTGCGTTTGTTCGCAATACCCATAAACGGCAGAGTATTATTTTTCTTTTTACAGACCTTGTTGACGAAGACTACGAGAAAGGGATGCAGGTGCTCAATGTCCGTCATGATTTTGTACTTGTTCATGTGAGCGATCTTCTTGATGCCAGGATGCCCCCGGGAGGGATCATTGCGCTGGAGGATGCTGAAACGGATGAGAAGTTAATGCTCGATTGTTCAACTCTTCGTGGCGCAGAACGTTACAGGAAAATGCGCCTTTTTGAGAGGAAGGATCTGGAGCAGAGGCTGCAGAGGAAGAATATCGATACTGTTTTTCTCGAAACCGGCTGTTCTGTCACCGGCCCGCTTAACCGTTTCTTCCGCAATCGTGAAGCAAGGCTTTAATCGCATAGCCTCCTTTCTCACGCTTGTTATGCTCGTCTGCGTGACCGGTCCGCTTTCCGCGGCTGACAATCCGGACAGTCTCCGGTTTGCTGTCGGTTTCACTCCTTCTATCGCTCGTCTTGGTGATCGTATTGACTATCACGTCAGCGTCACGCACGAGCCTCGTTTTCAGGTGAACTTTTCCGGGCCGGATGTGCTGCCGGGAGAGGCATTTTCCGTGATCGGTCTTGTGGTGTCGCGTCCGTCGCCATCGCTGACGGAGTTCAGTGCATCGCTTGCTGTTTTCGAGCTTGGCGAGCTTGCGTTGCCGTCTGTTGTTGCGGTCGTTCGGGATACATTGTCTGGCGAAACCATGCAGTGGAGCCTTGAGCCGGAGGCCAGGCTCTCTGTTGAGGCGGTTACAGACAGCTCATTTACCACTCTTCTTCCGATCCGGCCGATCAGGGACGTACCCGTTCCGTGGTCCTCGAAGGTTCTTTCAGGTTTGGCCATTGCCGCTATCCTGGTGATGGTCTTTTTTTCCGGTTATGTTGTATGGCAGCGTTTTTCGCGACGGGAGCAGGGACCCGGCAGGAGCGTCCAGATGCTGCAGGAACTTCAGAAACTTGAGCAGCGTCTCGATCGGGGTCTTTCTGCCGAAGTCTGTTATGAACAGCTCAGTCTGCTTGTCAGGCGGTACCTTGAACACCACTACGGTATCAAAGCGCTCGAAGAGGTTACCAGTGAAATTGAACGGGAGCTCGCCGAGGGCGATGTGCCGGGGGCTATGATGTTCTGCGGACTTCTCCATGAAGCCGATATGGTGAAATTCGCTGAAAGCCGTCCGTCGCTGCAGGATTGCAGGAATTCTCTGATACAGGCAGAAAACGCCTTCCGGGAAAAGCGGCACAGGGCGGAATGAAAGGGGCAGGTCTCTTTATTATGATCCAGACTTTTACGGTGTTTATCGAGGCGCTTCGCGTTGAGCAGCCATGGTGGCTGCTGCTGCTTGTGCTGCTGCCTCTGTTGTGGATGGTTGCGGGCACGTTTCTCGAAATACCTGGAATAAGGTTTCCGGGGGTCTTGAAGCTTCGGCAGGAAGGTTTTTCCATGCATCCGTTCTTCCCTGGTCTGCGGGGAGCGTTCTGGTGGTGCGGCGTGATGCTGCTTGTGATTGCTCTTGCCCGGCCGACGATGTTGCAGAGGGTGTCGCCAGGGGAAGAAAAGGGGATCGATATCATGCTTGCGCTCGATGTTTCCAGATCGATGCTGCAGGAGGATTTTGATGGCAAAAGCAGGCTGGCTGCGGCTAAACAGGTTGCGCTGCAATGTATCGACCGGAGAAAGCGGGACCGGATGGGGCTGGTTGTGTTTCGGGGAAAAAGCTTTACCCGGTGCCCTCTGACCCTCGACCATGATGTGCTCTCGACGCTGGTGCGGGAAGCCTCGGTCGATGCCGTTCCTGAAAGCGGCACCGCTATCGGTTCTGCTATTCTGATCGCTGTCAGCCGGCTGCGAGCGTCGGAATCGCCGGAACGGGTGCTTATCCTGATTACCGATGGGGAGCATAACGCCGGAGAGGTCGGGCCGGCAACTGCTGCGGAGATCGCTGCCGCGGAAAGCGTAAGGATCTATCAGATAAACGTGCTTGTGCCGGGTTCTTCCGATGGTGAGGGTCATGTCGCTGAACGTCAGGCAGCAGATCTTCGGGATGCTGCCGCTGGCGTTGCCCGAATGACCGGCGGCAGGTCATTCGATGCATCGGATGAAGCTGCTCTCAACAGGGTCTTCAATGAGATTGACCGTCTTGAAAAAAGCCGGTTTGCCGACGATGCGGTTCAGCGCCAAAGACCGCTTTATCCATACCTGCTTGCCATCGCGCTCAGCTGTTTTCTGCTGGAACTGGCGCTATCGGCTACGCGGTTTGTGAGGGTTCCCTGACAGGGATGCGTGCGGGATAGATGGTCGCGGTGTTTCCGATGAACCGTGATGCTGCTGGACGACTGGTGTAATATTGATCGATACTTTCTTATATGTGCTTTGCTTTTCCAGAACATGTTGTGCTGTTATGGCTGCTTGTACCGGTTTTTTCGCTGCTGGTCTATGGCTATGTCCGCAAGCGGAGGCTGCTCGGTGCACTTGCCGATGAACGGCTTCTTCGCGAGCTGGCAGGTCCGGTAGACGGACGACGGGATGTATTGTCTCGGGTTCTTGTCTTTGTGGCGATATCGTTGCTTTTGATGGCTCTTTCGGGGCCGCAGTGGTGTTCCGGGGAGCGGCTGATAAGGATCGCATCGCTGGATGTGGCATTTGTGCTGGATGTGTCGAACAGTATGCGTGCGCGTGATGCTTTGCCGGACCGGCTGACGAGGGCTAAGCAGGAGATGCTGGAGGTTTCGAGGAGCGTTTTGCGGGGGAGACGAAGCCTTGTTGTGTGTGCGGGTTCTTCAGGGCTGCTCTGTCCGCTTACTTCCGATCAGGCTCTGTTTGAGACCATGCTTGATATTGCATCGCCTGAACTTGTCGAGCTTCAGGGGACGGATCTTGGGGGCGCCCTCAGGCTTGCAGGAAGGTCGCTCGATGCCGTCAAAGGCTTTTCTTCAGTGCAGGTGATCGTTGTGGCAAGTGACGGAGAGGATCATGCCGGAAGGGGCGGAGATGTTGCAAGGCAGCTCGCTGCCCGGGGAGTAAGGGTGTTTGTGATCGGCGTCGGCGACGAAACGCCGGTTTTGGTTCCTTCCGGAGCGAATGGCGACGGAGATGCGCTTTCCCTGCTTGATGTTCAAGGCAGGCCTGTCATGAGCGGGATTGATCCCGAGGTGCTGCAGCGCATCGCCGCAGCGGGCGGGGGCGAGTTTTTTCTGAGTGATGAGCCACTGCGGGCAGCACGGCATCTTGCTGAGCGTTTGCAGTCGTTCGCGGCTGAAGAACGGTGGGTGCGCGAGCCGACCAGCAGGACCGAGCTGTTTCCTGTTTTCGTATTTCCGGCATTGCTGATGCTGGTTGTCGCAAAGCTGGTGACGCGTCGGCGCAGACAGAAGTGAGCCGGATGGGCTGCTCCCTGATTGCCTGCTCGCAACGTGGCGACAGGCAATCAGCGTTCTTTCGCAACATTCGTTTTTTTTCCTGGAACGGGCAACTACAGGGGGTGCCCCTCTCGTCATACTGACTATTTGTGCCCGCCGGATAACCCGTCAGGCCTCACGCAAACGCCTCAACGTGTTTCCTTCTGTGGGTTGTTGCCTGAAAGATTGTTAAATTGGCGGTTGGCTGCGGCCGTTTTTTTCTGAAGTAAAACCGATATGATATGCTGGATTCAAACACAGGGAAGCGGATACTCGATCCGATCGAACGGGCAAGGCTCGGCGTTCAGGTTGTCAACAAGTCGCTGGATGAGGCTATGGCGCTGATCGACGAGTATGTCGATGGCAGGAATTACGATCAGCAGAGTGTCGACTATTTCAAGGACCAGGTTGCGATGCAGTGCAAAATCCGTCAGGAAGGCAACGAGCTTCTGGCGACGAGCGGCAAGATTATCTCTCTTGTCGTCAATGCCTTTACCGCAAATCTGCAAAAAGCATCAAGTCAGCAGGAAAACAATTCCCCGTCCTGAATGCTCACGGCCTTATTTCGAGTTGCCGGCATCGCCTGCATATGCAATGCCGGCAAGTGAGGCCATTTCGGGTTTCCACGTGCTGAGGTCGTCCTGATTGAATTCATCGAGGCTCGTGTAGCCGCAAGCCCTTCCCATGACTTTCATCATCTCTACCGTATTGAGCAGGAAGTTTGCCAGACGCAGGGCTGCGCGTTCGATGACGATCCGCTCCCTCAGACGGGGATCCTGCGTGGCTATGCCGACAGGGCAGCTGTTGTTGCTGCACGCCCGCATTGACAGGCAGCCGGCAGCCTGGATTGCCGCATTGGCTATCGCAATGCCGTCCGCGCCCATGGCAAGCGCTTTGATGAAATGCGATTCGGTGCGAAGGCCTCCGGTTATTATCAGGGTCACCCCGTCAGCCTGCCGTTTGTCGAGATGAGCGCGTGCCCGCCCGAGAGCGGCTATTGTTGGAATGCCGATATTATTTTTCAGCAGGTCGGGCGCGGCCCCTGTCCCGCCGCCTCTGCCGTCGAGAATGATATAGTCCGCTCCTGCTTCCAGCGCAAAATCAATATCCCGTTCAATGTGCTGAGCCGACATTTTGAACCCGACAGGAATGCCTCCGGTAGCTTCCCGGACCTCGTCGGCGAATCGTCGGAAGTCCCCCGGCGTCGTCAGGTCGGCAAATCCGGCAGGGGAGATTGCGTCGCGCTGCATTGCAAGCCCTCTGACCCTGGCGATCTCTTCGCTCACTTTGGCAGCGGGAAGAACGCCGCCCGCTCCGGTTTTTGCGGCCTGTCCGGCCTTGAAGTGAAACGCCTGACAGCGCTTGACCTTTTCCATATCCCATCCGAACCTTGCCGGCGCAAGCTCATAAAAATAGCGTGAGTTTTCCTGCTGTTCGTCGTCAAGCATACCGCCTTCGCCCGAGGCAATGCCCGTGCCGGCCAGTTCGGCGCCGCGGGCAAGCGCTATCTTGATCTCTCTTCCGAGCGCGCCGAAGCTCATATCGCTTACGAACAGGGGTATGGAGAGTTTCAGGGGCTTTCTGGCGTTGGGGCCGATGACAAGCGTTGTGTCGACCGGAGCGTCATCCATCAGCGGCGGTCGTGCAAGCTGGGCGGTAAGTATCTGGATGTCTTCCCAGCGGGGCAGGCCGGTGAGGGGAACGCCCATCGCCGATATCGATCCATGGGCGTGAAAGGCGGCGTGGGGGGTTGATGCGAGCTGGTGTATGGCACTGTTGTATGGCTCTTCAGGAGTTCCTTTCATATCGGCATAGAGCCCCTGGTAGGACTCCCTGTTCCATGGCTGCGGGTGCCCGGCCGCCCAGAGCGCAACCTCATTTTCATCGACGAGCACCGCATCGTCATCCGTGTCGATCCAGGCGGCGAACCGGTGCAGCGCTTCGTCATTGTTGTATTCGCTTATTCCGGTATCGTAGCGGTAATCCCATCCGTGCAGGGGGCAGAGCAGGTTGTTTCCGTCAACATGGCCGTCGGCCATCAGGCCTCCGCGATGCTGGCAGCGCCCATAGAGCACCGAAACCCGGTCATGATAACGGACGATGACCAGGTCGACGCCTGCAACCAGCGCATATGCGGGTTTTTTTTCCTGCAGCGTGCTCCATGTTGCAACTTTAACTTTTTTTGTCTTTAAATTGTTATACATGAGCAGTACGGACTTGAAACAGTTGTTGGAATTCGTTGTTTATTTCAAGGTACAAACCTCTAATCACAGAACAAGATATGCAGTTTGATCCAAACAAATTTACGGTGAAAGCCCAGGAGGCGCTGCAGGCGGCAGCTTCGCTTGCAGGCAGCAGGCAGCATCAGCAGATAGAGCCTGAACACCTCCTGCATGTCATGCTGAGCGATAACGGTAATATCGCTGTTCAGATCGCCTCAAAACTCGAGGCGAACGCAGGAAACCTTCTCTCTGCGGTTGATCGTGAAATCGATCGTCTTCCAAAGGTTACCGGAGCATCGGCGACCGGCCAGTATGTTTCCCAGGAGCTCGGGAAAGTCTTTGATGCGGCACTCAAAGAAGCTGAAAGCCTGAAAGACGAGTATATCAGCTCAGAGCACCTGTTTATCGCGATGGCCGAGGCCGGTGTGCGTGTTTCACGAATGCTTCAGGATGCCGGCATTACACGCAATGCGGTACTCAAAGTGCTTGCAACCATTCGCGGTTCTCAGCGTGTCACCAGCCAGACGGCGGAGGATACCTATAATTCACTGAAGAAATATTCCCGCAATCTCAACGATCTTGCCAGAAAAGGGAAGCTCGATCCTGTGATCGGCAGGGATGAAGAGGTGCGCAGGGTACTGCAGATACTCAGTCGGAGGACAAAAAACAATCCGGTTCTTATCGGCGAGCCGGGGGTTGGTAAAACAGCTATTGCCGAAGGGATTGCGCAGCGCATTGTTGCCGGCGATGTACCGGAGAATCTGCGCAGCAAGCAGATTGCAGCGCTGGATATCGCGCAGCTGATTGCCGGGGCGAAATTTCGCGGCGAGTTTGAGGACCGGCTCAAGGCTGTGGTTAAAGAGGTGCAGGACGCCAACGGCGAGGTGATTCTTTTCATTGATGAACTGCACCTGCTTGTCGGTGCCGGTTCGGCCGAGGGGGCCGTTGATGCGGCCAATATCCTCAAGCCTGCGCTGGCTCGAGGCGAGCTCCGCTGTATCGGAGCGACGACGCTTGACGAGTACCGTAAGTATATTGAAAAGGATGCTGCGCTGGAGCGTCGTTTCCAGACGGTCATTGTCGATCAGCCGAGCGTAGAGGACACAATCTCGATTCTCCGGGGGCTCAAGGAAAAGTATGAGATTCATCACGGTGTGCGCGTCAAGGATTCTGCGATCGTTGCTGCGGCTGAACTGTCGAACCGCTACATTTCCGATCGTTTTCTTCCCGACAAGGCGATCGATCTTATCGATGAGGCATCCTCGCGTCTGAGGCTCGAAATTGACAGTGATCCTGAGGAGCTCGACCGGGTGAACCGCGAGATACGACGGCTCGAGATCGAGCGGGAGGCATTGAAACGGGAACTTGGCGGCGGGTAGAACATGAATCTGACGGCGACGGCGTCAAATAAATACCCGCCTGCCTTGCGGTAATCAAATGGTTTGATTTTATTTAACAACAAAATTTGAGGTGTTATGACGATGCGATGGAAAGCAGCTGTCTTGCTGTTTATGGTCTGGTCTATGATGGCAGCTCCGGTTTTCGCCGGATGGAACCCCCACGAAGAGGAACGGGCGAAGCAGACAGTGCGCCTTTTCCAGAAAACCGATCCTTCGCTGGCAAGGTTTTTCGAGGATGCCTACGGATATACCGTTTTTCCTGATGTCTACAAGGGAGGGATTCTCCTGCTTGGAGGTGCCAGGGGCAAGGGAATGGTCTATGAGCAGGGCAATCTGGTTGGGCGGTCGTCGATTACCCAGGTCAATTTTGGCCCACAGCTGGGGGGGCAGTCGTTTTCTGAAATTATTTTTTTCAGGACAAAGGCTGATCTGGATATGTTCAAACGGGGCAACTACGAGCTGAATGCGCAGTTGAGCGGTATCGTGGTCAGTTCAGGTGCAGCGACCAATACCGATTACTCCGATGGTGTCGCGGTTTTCGCGATGCCGAAAAGCGGTCTTATGGCCGAGGCTTCGGTAGGCGGTCAGAAGTTTTCGTTTGAACCGTACTGACCGTTTTTTTCAGGGTTCGCCGGACCCGTCCGGAGGGCTTCTTCGACAGGTGTTTATCAATATTGTTCTTGAAATTCAATGAGCTATGAATTAGTTGTGGGCCTTGAAGTCCACTGTCAGTTAAATACGAACAGCAAGGCGTTCTGCGGCTGTTCCACCGAGTTCGGCAAACCGGCAAACACCAATGTTTGTCCGGTTTGTCTGGCTTTACCGGGCGCCCTGCCTGTCCTGAACCAGAGAGTTGTCGACGATGCCATCAAGCTTGGAATGTCAACGGGATGTTCGATCGCTCCTCACTCTGTGCTTGCCAGGAAAAATTACTTTTATCCCGATCTGCCGAAAGGGTACCAGATTTCGCAGTTTGAAGAACCGATCTGCTATGAGGGGTCCATTTCGATCGACGCCGGCGAGGGGCAGAGGGAGATCCGTCTGATTCGAATCCATATCGAGGAGGATGCCGGCAAATCGATACACGATATCGGAGATGATACCTTCATCGATGCTAACCGCTGCGGCGTGCCTCTTCTTGAAATCGTGAGCTATCCCGATATCCGTTCCTCGAAAGAGGCTTCTGCATATCTGCAGAAGCTGCGTCAGATTGTCAAATATCTCGGTATTTCCGATGGCAATATGGAGGAGGGCAGTCTGCGTTGCGATGCGAATGTCTCAATGCGCCTGAAGGGAGAGAGTGAATACGGGACAAGGACCGAGATCAAGAATATGAACTCGTTCAAGAGCGTCGAAAAGGCTATCGAGTATGAAGCACAGCGCCATATCGATGTGCTTGAGGCAGGGGGGACCATTCTTCAGGAAACGCGCCTCTGGGATGCCGACAGGCTTGAAACCCGTTCCATGCGAGGCAAGGAGTTTTCTCATGACTACCGGTATTTTCCTGACCCTGACCTGGTTCCTGTTTCTGTTGATGAGTCGATGCTCGATCGTCTGAGAATCGAACTTCCCGAGTTTCCAGAAGCACGATCCGCACGATTTGTCGAGCAGTTCGATATTCCTGCCTACGATGCCGGCGTTCTGACAGCAGAACGTGAAATTGCTGATTACTTCGAGGAGACTGTCGGGGTGTGCGGTGATGGAAAGGCGGCATCAAACTGGGTGATGGGAGAGGTGCTCCGGACGCTGAAAGAGAAGTATATTCCGATCGCGGCCTTTGCGATTTCGCCTGAGCGCCTCGGAGAATTGATCGGTCTGATCAGTAAAGGGACGATCAGCAATACCATTGCAAAACAGGTTTTCGAGAAAATGCAGGAGGTCGATGACGGGCCGTTGGCGATTGTCGAACAGGAAGGTCTTGCCCAGGTGTCCGATACCGGAGCGATTGAGCGTGTTGTCCAGGAGATCATCGATGCCAATCCTGCCCAGGTTGAGCAGTACAGGAGCGGGAAGACCAGGATTTTCGGCTTTTTCGTCGGACAGTGTATGAAGGAGATGAAAGGAAAAGCCAACCCGGCAGTGGTCAATGATATCCTCAAACAGAAACTCGATGAGGGAATGTCGGGCGATGCCTAACCGGGATCGCTGAACAGGTCCTTATAGAGCGGGGCTTCGGTTTTTTTGCCTGCGGGGGATTCCGGGTTGATTGTCTCGAGTTTCTGTCGGGCATGCTGCAGTCTTTTGTTGCAGAGGTCGGCAATCCGCAGCCCTTCTTCGTAAAGCTTGATGGAGTTTTCAATGCCGGTGTCCGGGTTTTCAATCTCCCGGGTAATGTCCTCAAGCCGAGTGATCAGTTCCTCGATTGATGGTTTTTTCTGGCTCATCGATGGCTGGTGTGCTGTTGATGGTTCGAACATGTCCTATGTCCGGTTATAATAGCTAATTGCCGCAGATTATTCAATAAGGTAGGAGATAACGTGAAATTTGTCGATAGTGCAAGGATTGTTGTCAAGGCAGGAGACGGGGGAAACGGATGTGTCAGTTTTCGCCGCGAGAAGTATGTTCCAAAAGGAGGGCCGGACGGTGGAGACGGGGGACGGGGAGGTCATGTCTACCTTCATGCCAGCAGCCAGCTTGCGACGTTGCTTGATTTCAGATATAAAAAAAATTACGAAGCCCTTCGTGGTGCTCACGGACAGGGGTCGAGAAAAGCCGGCAGGACAGGCAAGGATATTGTGATCAATGTTCCCTGCGGTACTCTTGTGAAAAACAGTGTTTCAGGCGAGGTTATCTGCGACCTGGTCGAAGACGGAGAGGAGTTCCTGCTTGCCCGGGGGGGACAGGGCGGTCGGGGTAACCCCCATTTTACCACCTCTACCCGTCAGGCGCCCCGATATGCCGAGCCGGGAGGCAAGGGAGAGCAGTTTGATATTGAGCTCGAGCTGAAACTGATGGCTGATGTCGGACTGGTTGGTTTTCCGAATGCCGGAAAGTCGACCCTGATTTCCGTCTTGAGCGCAGCCCGGCCGAAAATCGCCGATTATCCGTTCACCACGCTGGTGCCCAATCTCGGTATCGTTCAGTACGGTGAGTACAAGTCGTTTGTCATGGCCGATATCCCCGGTATTATAGAGGGGGCAGCTGAAGGCCGTGGCCTCGGCATTCAGTTTCTCCGTCATATCGAGCGGACAAAGGTTCTTGCTGTTCTTGTCTCCGCAGATGGAGAGGATCCCGTTGAGGAGTACCGACTGCTTCTCGGAGAGATGGAGCGGTTCGATCCGGCATTGCTGCAGAAACCCCGAATCATTGTTGTGACCAAAATGGATGTTGCCGACGATGAGTTCAGGGTACCTGATTTCGATGACGATGCTCCGGTGATTCCTGTTTCGAGCATTACCCGTTCAGGGCTTGAGGAGTTGCGCAATGCGTTGTGGAATACGATCAACCCTGTTATCCCGTAATGTCGATGGACCATCAAAAGATCTCTGTCCGGACAGCGCGCTTAAGTGACGCTGAAACCATAGCGCGGATAACGGCCGCCTATGCCGAAAGAGGGATTATGCTGAAGAGAGCGCCGGAAAATATTATCGAGAATATTCGTAATTTCTTTGTGGCCGATATCGACGGCCTGGTGGTGGGGTGTTGCGCGATCTCTTTTTTTACGCTTCATCTCGCTGAAATACGAACGCTGGCTGTCGGCGATGCATACCGACGAAAAGGGATCGGCAGCATGCTGGTGAAAAAAGCAGAGGATATTCTGCGGGAGGAGGGCGTTAACAATGCATTTGTTCTGACGCTCAGTCCTGAATTTTTTTCGAGCCTCGGTTATACAGCGGTGAGCAAGGAGATGTTTCCTCAAAAGATATGGCGGGACTGCACGACCTGTCCCAAGCTTATGGACTGCGATGAGATTGCCATGCTCAAGGAGCTGAGGCCTGCGGGTTCTTTGTAGATGGTTTCCGGTTGTTCGCTGTGTGTTTTCTGAATTCTGACTATTGATCTGTAGCTATTGTGATTGTCAAAGAAGTAGTTGTTAAAAATAAAGCAGGTTTGCATACCCGGCCTGCTGCCGCTGTGGTGAAGCTGGCCTCTCGCTTCAAATCCGATTTTTTTATCGAGATGCACGGTTCCGAAGTCAATGCCAAGTCAATCATCGGCGTGATGAGTCTGGCTGCGCCGAAAGGAACGAAGCTTGTGCTGAAACTCGACGGTGATGATGAAGAAGAGGCCGCCCGTCAGCTCGTCGACTTTTTTGATCAGGGGTTTGGCGAGCAGTAAGCCGCCCAACTAATGATGTCATTGTGCCCGACAGCCTTCATATTGTATTTATCAGCCCTTTTTTTCCTCTGAAAGGAGGTATTTCAAGGTTCAGCACCGGTCTGCGCAACGCGTTTCTCCGTCACGGGCACCATGTGGAGGCGTTTTCTTTTTCACGATTGTACCCCCGCGTGCTGTCCGGCATGAGGAGCCCTTTTGTAGCACACAGTGACCGGCAGCCGGATAACAGCATCCTTCCGCTGATCGATCTCTGCAATCCGCTTACCTGGATGAAGGTTGCGCAGAGGATCAGGCGCAACAGACCTTCGGTGGTCATCGGTGCCTACTGGACCGGACTGCTTGCTCCGCTCTACATTGTGATCAGAAAACTCTCCGGTCGTCCTTTCGTGCTTCTGATGCATAACTATGCAACCCATGAACCATTTCTGAACGCGCCATTGTTCCGCAGGATAATGATCCGTTCTGCCGACGGGGTCGTGACTTTTTCACGTCATGTGGCCGGTCAGGTGCTTGGAGCGCATCCTGACAAGAAGGTTGCTGCTTTGTTTCATCCTGTCTACGAGCCGGATATGGATCTCTCAACCCGGGACGAGGCGCGCAGGAGTATGGGGCTTTCTCCAGGGGGGACGGTCCTGCTTTTTTTTGGCTATGTCAGGCATTACAAGGGACTTGATATTCTTTTCGAGGCAATGCCGGATCTTCTCCGTCGTTATCCCGATCTGCAGCTTGTCGTTGCCGGAGAGTTTTATGAGAGCCTGCAGCGCTACCGTGAGCTTGCCGATACCCTCGGTATCGACAGGAACGTGATGATTGTTCCGGGTTTCGCTTCCAGTCAGGACGCAGAACGGTATTTCAGGGCTGCCGATGTTGTCGTACTGCCGTATCGAACGGCTTCGCAGTCCGGGGTGGTTCAGCAGGCTTACGGGTTCGGCCGTCCCGTTGTCGTTACGGCGGCAGGCGGCCTGGGCGAGTCAGTCGAACATGGCCGGACGGGCTGGATTGTCGATACACCCGGACCGGAAGCTCTTGCGGCAGGTATCCTTGCGTTTCTCGATAGTGCCGACGGGGAGAGGACTGCTTCTGCAATCAGGTCGTTCTGCATGGAGCATTCATGGGACCGCCTTGCCCTCGAGGTCGAGGGCTTTTTGAGGGATGAGGTGCTGCAATGACGCATCATGATTTTTTTTGGGTGGTCGTTGTCAACTGGAATAACGCCGTCGATACCCTTCACTGTCTCGATTCACTGCAGAAGACCGGCAGGCGGGATATGAGGGTTCTTGTCGTTGACAACGGTTCGACCGATGATTCCGCACGGGTGATCGAAGATGCATTTCCGCAATATGATATCCTGCGCCTCGGGGAAAACCGGGGATTTGGAGCCGGATGCAATGCCGGATTTCGGCATCTATGCCGGAGCGAGGCTTATTGCGTGATGTTTCTGAATAATGATACCGTCGTCGATTCCGGATTCGCCGGGCCGCTTATCGATGCGTTACGGCAGAACCCGTCGGCAGGCATTGCCGTGCCAAAGATCTGTTATATGCACGCTCCGGGGATGATCTGGTATGCAGGAGGCATAGCCGACCTTGATTCAGGAACGATCATGCATCGGGGTATTCGCGAACCTGAAGGGCCTGTTTTTGCTGCGACAGAGGAAACCGGTTATGCTACCGGATGCTGCATGGCGATGCGGTGCGACGATTTTCAGGCGCTTGGGGGATTTGACGAGTCTTTCGGTATGTATGGAGAGGATGTTGACCTTTCTCTGAGGGTGAGGCATGCGGGGAAAAAGATTCTGTATGTGCCCTCCTCGAAGATTCTCCACCATGTTTCATCATCTTTCGGGGGCGAGTTGAGCATGCATAAACAGTTCTCAAAACTCCAGGCGATCGTTCGTCTGTTTGCCCGTTACGGAGCATGGGGCGGGCTGTTTCTGTTTCTTGGCCGGACGCCCTGGCTTATGCTCAAAGGGGTTGCATCGGTTGTCCGGTTCAGGGGACGTCCCCCCCGGTACGGGAGCGATCAATGAAAATCATTGTTCAGCAGGCAGGGGTGTCGTTTTCAGGATTTGTGACGGGCCAGGTCCTGAGGTTTCTGCTTAATCTTGTCATTGCCCGCTTTCTCGGGGCCGATGAACTCGGCATATACGCTCTTGCACTTTCTTTTGCGCAGATTGCCGAAGTCATAGCTGTTACAGGACTCGATGCAGGGGTTCTCCGCACGGTAAACGCCTACGCTGATAATCCTTCCCGTCAGCGGGAGGTTATCCTTTCTGCATTGAAGTATGCAATGCGCTCTTCATTGGTCGTGGCGCTGCTGCTTGCGTGTTCGGCCGGATTTCTTTCCACGATGTTCAGCGGAAAGGGCCTTTTGCAGCTCACGATTGTCTGCTATGCGATTTCCGTACCGTTTCACGTCTTCATTGCCGTTGCTGGTCATGTTCTTCAGGCCGGCAGGGAACTGCGCCCGAAAATTATTGCTTCCCAGGTTATCGTGCCCGGAGGCCTGCTGCTGCTGACCTTTGCTTTTCAGGCTGCAGGAGGAGGGGCACTGGCATTACTGCTTCCTATGCCATTGGCCGCTTGCGGTGCGGCGATCTGGATTTTCCGGGATATGAAGGCCAGGACGGGTTTCGGTATTGGTGATATCGTTCGGGCCGGCAGCGATCGTTCGATGCTGCGTTATTCGTTCCCTTTGATGCTTGTGGCTTTGACGGGAATGGCAAGCCACTGGCTCGATGTGCTGATGCTTGGCTGGTTCGCCGATGCCCGTACCGTCGGCAGTTATCAGCCTGCTGTCCGGACCGCAGGTCTTCTGCGTTCCGTCTATCTTGCCTTTGCCGGCATTGCCGCCCCATTGTTTGCGTCGCTGTCCGCTGCAGGCAGCAGAACCGAAGTGGAACGCCTGCTGAAGATGGTGAGCCGCTGGATTGTCGTTGCGGCTCTTCCTCCGGCTGTTGTGCTGATGGTTATGCCGGGGGAGGTGCTTGATCTTTTCGGACCGGGGTTTGCCGGATCGGCGCCGGTTCTCGCACTGCTTTCTGCGGCAGTCCTTTTTCAGGCATCGACAGGCCTCTATGATACCGTCCTGCAGATGAGCGGCTTTTCGAGGATGTCAGCTGTCAATTCCATGCTTGCCCTCGTTGTCCATTTTTTTCTGAACACTATTCTCATTCCCCGTTATGGTATAACAGGGGCGGCGTTAGCTGTTATTATAGTATATTTCCTTCTGACTGCTCTGCGGGCCATTGAGGTATGGCTCAATCTTGGTGTTCATCTGTTTTCCTTTTCTCTCGTCAAGCCGCTGGCGGCATCAGGGATGGCGGCTGTGCTGCTCATTGTGCTTCGGCCTTCTGTTGCAGGTCTTCCGTCTGCGGTTGCTTTGGGCGTGGCCTGTGTTGTCGTGTTCTGCGTCTATGGCGCGCTGATATGGGTGATGAAGCTGGAGCGGGAGGATATGGAGAGTATTATTGATCTGTTCCCTTTTTTGAAAAAACAATCCTGAATGCAGCAGTGAAGAACCCGCTTCCCTCATACCTGCCGGTCCTGTTCGCGTATTGTGCGATCGTTGCAGCTCTTCTCTATCAGGTGCTTTTCTTCGGAATGGTTCCGTCGTCGCCTGACACTACCGGTCCTCTGGCGACGTCAATTGCCCTTGACTCGTTGCGGGAATCCTCCGGGAAGTATCCACTCTGGCAGCCATGGCTGTTTTCCGGCATGCCGACTGTCGAGGCGTTTACCTACCTCAACGGTCTCTATTATCCCGGTATCGTTCTGAAATTTATCCATATAGAGGGTTTGCATCTCCAGCTGCTGCACCTTCTTTTTGCCGCTATAGGGGGATATGTGCTGCTTCGCTCATTCAGGCTCAGCCATCTTCCGGCCTTTCTCGGAGGTGCGGCTTTCATGCTCAATCCCTATCTGATCACCATGTTTGTCTATGGCCATGGCAGTCAGCTGATGACGGCGGCCTATATGCCCTGGATGATATGGGCGGGGCTGCGGGTGCTCGATAGAGCTACATTCATCGACATTGCCCTGCTGGCATTATTTGCCGGTTTTCAGCTGCAGCGCGCGCACGTGCAGATCGCCTATTATTCATGGATGCTGCTGTTTCTGCTGATGGCGGTTGCTGTTGTCGTCAGGCATTCATCACTGCGCGAGACTACCGGAAAGCTTGCTCGAGCCGGATTGTCGCTCCTGATTGCCGTTGCCCTTGCGGCGGCAGTCTACATGCCGGCCCTGGCGTATTCGCCATTTTCAGTCCGGGGGGTATCGGGTGCTGGTGGCGCTGCATACGAATATGCGACGATGTGGTCAATGCATCCGACCGAACTGCTGACCTTTCTGCTTCCCGGTTTTTTCGGCTTCGGGGGGATAGCCTACTGGGGCCACATGCCGTTTACGGATTTTCCCAATTATGCCGGTCTGATTATTCTGCTGCTTGCATGCTTCGGCGCCTGGGCCCGCCGTCACGAGCCGTTTATCTGGTTTCTTGTTGGCTCGATAGCCCTTTCCATCCTGGTGTCGTTCGGCGCTTTCTGGAGTCCCTTGTACGATCTTTTCTATCATTTCGCCCCTTTTTTCAACAGGTTCCGTGTCCCTTCCATGATACTGATCGTGCTTTCGCTCAACCTTTCTCTGCTTGCAGGTTTCGGTTTGCAGGCTATTCGGGACGGGATTCGCACTGAAGGGGTAATGGTGCTCAAGGGAGGATCGCTGGTTCTTGCGCTCCTGATACTTGCTTTGCTGGTTTTCGAACCTTCCATCGAATCATTTTTCCGGGGAGTGTTTCCTCTTCCCGCTGTCGAGGGCCTGCAACTGGCGCGCCTCGTTGAGGATGTCCGCTGGGAACAGCTGAAAGGAAGTCTTCAGGGATTCATACTCTTTTCTGCATTGTTTTGCGCACTTCTCTGGCTTCACGTCCGTCGGGTGTTTTCCGGATCGATGACGCTGCTGTTCATTACGGCGCTTGCACTGTGCGATATCATTCTTGTTGATCGTCAGATTATCGATCCGTCGAGAGACACCCTGCGCCGTTCACAGCTGCTGCCGGCAGCTGCTCTTGAGCATGTGTTCCGTGACGATGATGTGACTGATTTTCTGAAACATGAGCCGGGAATCTTCAGGATATATCCCGCGGGAAGCCTTTTCGGAGAAAACCGTTTTGCTGCGGCTGGCCTGGAGTCGGTCGGAGGCTATCATCCGGCTAAAATAGCACGTTATGACGCGCTTCTTCGCCAGACGGGAAACCTTGCCGATATCGGTGTTCTGAGGATGCTGAACGTTCGTTATGTCATCAGTCCCTCGCCTGTCGATCATCCTGAACTGGAGCCTGTCTATGAGGGAGTGCTTCGCATTGTCCGGGGTCCGCAGGATGTCCGGGTATACCGGCTCCGGGGCGCCCGGGAGCGGGCATGGTTTGCCTCCGGCGCAGTGTCGTCGCATTCTGCGGTCGGGAGCCCTGGCCGTATGATGCAGGAGACGACAGATTCCTCTGCGACAGTGTTTGTCGAGGATTCCGGATGGCAGGGAGAGCGGTCGTTCGCGCAGGGAAAGGTTCTCGAACTCGATGTTCGTCCGGAAAGGATTATGATGCGTGTTCTTGCGGAAGGGGATGCTTTTCTTGTCCTCAGCGAGGTTTTTTATCCCCGGGGCTGGAAGGCCCTGCTGGATGGTTCTCCGGTAAGAGTATATCCGGTAAACGGTGTTGTTCGAGGCGTTCGGGTTCCCGCCGGCGAGCATCGTATCGTATTCAGCTACGATCGCACTCTTTTCAATAACGGCCGGGCATACAGTCTCGGCGCTGCTGTGCTGATCGTGGGGCTTTTTGCCGGCGGGGCGGTAACCCGTCGCAGGGATTCATAAAGGCTCTGTCTTACAATTTAACTCTGACGGTTGTGAAGAAAATACTCTTTCTGACAAGAAATTTCCCCCCCATGATGACAGAGGGCTCAACAAGAGCCTATCAGTTTGCCCGGCAGCTGCAGATGCATGACTGGGAGCCTATAGTGATAGGTCCTCCGGCGGTGACCGGTCTGGATGAGCTCCATGTCGAGACAAAAGGCCGGGGAAAGAGACGACATGCATCGCGAGACGAACCCGGTGACGAGGCAGCATCGATGCAGGAACAGGAATCCGGTTTTTCGACAGCTCATTACTCGCCGGAGAGCCTGACGTTTCCTGTCTATCATGTCGGAGAAGCGCTATCGCTCAAAGGGATGAAGCCGGCAAGGGCGTTGCGCATCATACGGGGAATGCCCGACAACCCGATTTCAGCACTGAAGCGCGGGGTGAACGGCCTGTTCAGTACCGATGCCAGCGACAATGGATGGGAGAAAAGCGCTAAAGCGCTGGCCGAACAGGTGCTGGAAGAGCATCCTGATATTGAAATCATCTACGCCCAGGGCCCTCCGGTGACCCCTCATGTGCTGGGGCTGGAACTATCCGGAAAGTATAACAAGCCGCTGGTTCTTGACTGCCTTGAACCCTACGATGTCGATGGAGGGGAAAGTGTATCAGGAATGCCCTTGCATCAGCGGCTTGGCAAGCTTGAGGATCAGGTGCTGCATTCGGGACAGGCGCTGATCATGCCGTCAAGGGCGATGAAGGTGCTTTTTCTGAAAAAGTATTTCGGGCGATTGTCCTATGACGATATTTCTATTGTCCGGAACGGGTATGACCCTGAAGAGATTGATGCCCTGTCCGGCATGTATCAGCCCGGTCCGGTCATGCGCTGGGTGTTTCTTCTTGAAAGGGCCGGAAGAAAGGAGCTTGCCGCGTTCTTTGCTTCTCTGGCCGCTTTACTGACGCGGGAAGAGGGGTTGAGAGGTGCGGTTTCGTTTGCGTTCGCCGGCTCGCAGCGTTGTGATGCTCTGGAGTACGTTCGTAAGCTGGGGCTTGACGATGTCGTGTCATCATCATGGTGCCACAGTCGGGAAGCAGAGCTGAATCTCTGCATGCAGGCCGATGTCTGCGGTGTCGTTATCGGGCAGGGCGACATGAACGGGCTCTTTGCTCCGGAGCGATTCTTCGATGTGATCGGGATGAAAAAACCGCTGTTCGGGGTTGTTCCCGAAGGCATTGCCCGTCAGATGATAACCGATGCGGGAGGGACGGTTGTTCCTGTTGACAGGGTTGCAGATGCCGGCAGCGCGATCATGGATCTTGTCAGGAGCTGGCAGGCCGGAGCGCTGAACGGGTCATCGGACGCAGCTGCGGAGGCATACTCCATTGCCGAGCCGCTGAAGATCCTCATCCGCGAGATCGGCTATCGTCTTCTGCTCGAGTAATCCCTCCCGGGAAGAGCAGAAGAGCTTTCGCTACAGCAGATCTTCAGCTCCGGGTTGTGGCAATCTGACTTCTCGTATCCGGAGCAGCCCGGTCTTCACCCTCGATCTTCCGCCCGGATTTCCTCCAGGCCGTGTGCTATAATTATGCAATAGTTTGTTGCTGTGTCAGGACTTACCTGCACCGGGGCATAAACCGGCTGCGCTGCAGGGTAAAAAAAAACGAAATGGGCGAATTTGTGGGTACTGTTTTTGTTTTTTTTGGAAAAAAAATTTACATTGGTTGTCCTTACGGATTTTCAGGATTGAATTGACAGTAGGTTCCCTACTTGTACGTTTAACTTAAAGAATAGAAGAGAGTAATAAAGTATGCCGACGATTCAGCAGCTTATCAGACGCGGAAGAACAACAAAGGCGTCCAAAACAGCGTCACCGGCTCTTGAGAAGTGCCCGCAGAAGCGTGGCGTGTGTACGCGCGTGTACACGACAACGCCGAAAAAGCCTAACTCTGCGTTGAGAAAGGTTGCTCGTGTGAGGTTGTCCAACAAGATTGAGGTTACGGCCTATATTCCCGGTGAAGGGCATAACCTTCAGGAGCATTCCATCGTGCTGATTCGCGGTGGGAGGGTGAAGGATCTTCCGGGTGTCCGTTATCATATTGTCAGGGGCTCGCTGGATACGTCCGGTGTAGCAGATCGCAGACAGGGGCGTTCCAAGTATGGAGCGAAGCGTCCTAAAGGGGCTGCAGCCAAGTAAAACCAATCTTTTAATTCTGGAGCAAGATGGGCAAAAAAGGTGTATATGCCGGTGTTAAACCTGATTTTCGTTTTGGTGACGAAAGTGTTACACGGCTTATTAATACGATTATGAGCGATGGCAAGAAAAGTGTTGCTGCCAAGATCGTTTACGATGCGATGGATATTATTGATGCAAAGGTAGAAGAGGAAAATGCACTCGATGTGTTTCGCAAGGCGTTAGGCAATGTCGCTCCTCTTGTCGAGGTGCGCAGCAAGCGCGTCGGCGGCGCTACCTATCAGATTCCTATGGAAGTCAAGCCTTCGCGACGCGAGGCGCTTGCATTCCGGTGGATTAAGCAGTTCGCTTCCCGCAGGGGCGGTCGCGGCATGGCTGAGAAGCTGGCTGCCGAATTGCTGGATGCTGCAAATGAGCAGGGTGCTTCTGTGAAAAAGAGAGATGAAGTTCATCGTATGGCTGATGCGAACAAGGCTTTTGCGCATTTCAGGTTTTAATAATTATTAACAGGCGAAGATTGAACTCATGGCACGGCAAGTTGGTTTAGATAAAGTTCGTAACATCGGTATCATGGCTCATATCGATGCCGGAAAAACGACGACGACTGAGAGGATTCTGTATTATACCGGACGTCTTCACAAGATGGGTGAAGTTCACGATGGTGGCGCGACAATGGACTGGATGGAGCAGGAGAAGGAGCGCGGTATCACGATTACCTCGGCTGCGACGACCTGTTTCTGGGAGCCTCGCTACGGCATCTACAAAGGGCTGAATCATCGTATCAATATTATTGATACTCCCGGTCACGTTGACTTTACGGTTGAGGTGGAGCGCTCGCTGCGTGTTCTTGACGGGGCGGTTGCACTGTTCTGCGCCGTTGGCGGTGTGGAGCCTCAGTCGGAAACCGTCTGGCGTCAGGCGAATAAATACAAGGTGCCGAGAGTTGCGTACGTCAATAAAATGGACCGTGTCGGTGCGAACTTTTTTGAGACTGTCAAGTCGATCAAGGAGCGCCTTGGGGCCAATCCTGTTCCTGTGCAGATCCCGATCGGTCAGGGCGAAATGTTTGCCGGTGTCGTCGATCTGATCCGTATGAAGGGTATTATCTACGATAAAGAGGATGGAAGCACCTATGAAGAGGTTGCTATTCCTCATGATCTTGAAAGTGAGGCAAAGCACTGGCGGATCAATATGCTTGAGGCTGTCTCTGAAGTCGACGAGACGCTTCTTGAGAAATATCTCGAAGGCGAGGATATCACCGAAGAGGAAGTTCGCAAGGTGCTTCGCCAGGCGACCCTTGAAGGGACGATTATTCCGACGCTGTGCGGATCGTCCTTCAAGAACAAAGGTGTTCAGTTTATGCTCGATACCGTGATCGAGTGTCTTCCTTCGCCGGTCGATGTGGGTAACGTTGTCGGTCATCATCCCGATACTGACGAAGAGATTTTTCGTGAGCCCAGGGACGAGTCGCCTTTTGCCGGACTCGCATTTAAAATTGCGACCGATCCGTTTGTCGGTAAGCTGACATTCTTCAGAGTCTATTCAGGTGTGCTGAAGGCTGGAAGTTATATTCTGAACTCCACAACCGGGAAGAAAGAGCGTATCGGTCGCCTTCTCCAGATGCACTCCAATAAGCGCGAAGAGCGAGACGAGGTGTTTGCCGGAGATATCGCCGCTGCGGTTGGTATGAAAGATGTCAAGACCGGTGATACGATGTGCGACGAGGCAAAGCCGATCATTCTTGAGAAAATGGTCTTTCCAGAGCCGGTTATACAGATTGCTATCGAGCCGAAAACAAAGGCTGATTCAGATAAGCTCGGCATGTCGCTTGCCAAGCTTGCAGAGGAGGATCCGACGTTCCGTGTCAGCAGTGACGAGGAAACCGGCCAGACGCTGATCGCTGGTATGGGCGAGCTGCATCTGGAGGTGCTTGTTGACAGGTTGAAGAGAGAGTTTAAAGTTGAGGCAAATGTCGGCCAGCCCCAGGTTGCCTATCGTGAGACCATCAAGAAGGCTGTCGAACATGAGGGCAAATTTGTCCGTCAGTCCGGCGGTAAAGGCCAGTTCGGTCTTGTCAATCTGAAGGTCGAGCCGCTTGAGCAGGGCAAAGGGTATGAGTTTGTCGACGCCATCAAAGGCGGCGTTATTCCTAAAGAATATATTCCTGCTGTCTCGAACGGTATCCAGGAGGCTATGAAAGATGGCGTTATCGCCGGCTATCCTGTACAAGATGTCAAGGTTACCCTCTATGATGGTAAATATCATGACGTTGACTCTTCTGAAATGGCCTTCAAGATTGCCGGTTCAATCGGTTTCAAGGGTGCAGTCAGAAAAGCTAACCCGGTTCTTCTCGAGCCGCTTATGAAAGTCGAAGTGATTACGCCCGAGGAATATCTCGGTGACGTGATGGGTGATCTTTCAAGCCGCAGGGGACATATCGAAGGTATGGGCGATCGGGCAGGCGCACAGTTTGTCAAGGCAAAGGTGCCGCTGTCGGAAATGTTCGGTTATTCGACTGTCCTGCGTTCGATGACTCAGGGACGTGCCAACTATACGATGGAGTTTGAGCAGTACAATGAGGTTCCGAGAAATATTGCAGAGACGCTTCAGGAGAAAAATGCCTCGAAGAATGCTGATTAAGTGATTTAGGATCAAGACGTATTACTGTATTACAAAAAACAACAACTGTTAACCGATAGAGGGAGACGACACATGGCAAAAGAGGCCTACAAGAGGGAGAAACCTCACGTTAATATTGGTACCATCGGTCACGTTGACCATGGTAAAACGACGCTGACTGCTGCGATTACCACTGTTCTTGCAAAGAAAGGTATGGCCCAGCAGCGTGAATTCGGTGAAATCGATAAGGCACCTGAAGAAAGAGAGCGCGGTATTACCATTTCGACCGCACACGTCGAGTACCAGACCGAGAAACGTCATTATGCTCATATTGACTGTCCCGGTCACGCTGACTATATCAAGAACATGATCACCGGTGCTGCCCAGATGGATGGAGCTATCCTCGTTGTTGCCGGTACCGACGGACCTATGCCTCAGACCCGTGAGCACATCCTGCTTGCCCGTCAGGTGAACGTGCCTGCTCTTGTCGTGTTTCTCAATAAAGTCGATATCGCCGATCCGGAACTTCTCGAGCTGGTTGAGCTTGAACTTCGCGAGCTGCTCTCTGAATACGAGTTCCCTGGCGATGACATTCCGATCATCAAAGGTTCTGCGCTGAAGGCTCTCGAAGGTGATCCCGAAGCTGAGGCCGCGATCATGGAACTGATGGATGCTGTCGACAGCTATATTCCCGAGCCTGTTCGCGACGTTGACAAGCCGTTCCTGATGCCGATCGAGGACGTTTTCTCTATCTCCGGTCGCGGTACTGTCGGTACCGGCCGTATCGAGAGAGGTATTGTGAAAATCAACGAGGAAGTCGAGATTGTCGGTATCAAACCGACCCGTAAAACTGTCGTTACCGGTATCGAGATGTTCCAGAAGACACTCGACCAGGGGCAGGCAGGTGATAACGCAGGTCTTCTTTTCCGCGGTGTCGACAAGGAAGAGCTGGAGCGCGGTATGGTTATTGCCAAACCCGGCACAATCACCCCTCACACCAAGTTCAAGGCAGAGGTCTACATCCTGAAGAAGGAAGAGGGTGGCCGTCATACACCGTTCTTCAACAACTACCGTCCTCAGTTCTATTTCAGAACCACTGACGTGACCGGCGCAGTAACTCTGCCGGAAGGTGTTGAAATGGTTATGCCTGGCGACAACCTTTCAATCGAAGTCGAGCTTATCGTTCCGATCGCAATGGACGAGAACCTTCGCTTCGCTATTCGCGAAGGTGGTCGTACCGTCGGTGCAGGTACTGTTACCAAGATTGTCGAATGATAGAAGAGTGATGTTCATGATGGGGCGGTATGTTCGTTCCGCCCCATTTTTATTGTAAAACATTGAAAGAGGTTTAGACAAGTGGCTGTTCAGCAAAAGATCAGAATAAAGCTCAAATCCTACGACCATAGTCTGGTGGACAAATGGGCCGTTAAGATTATTGATGTCGTCAAGCAGACCGATGCTATTATTTTCGGTCCTATTCCGCTGCCGACGAAGACCCATGTGTATACCGTCAACCGGTCTCCTCATGTAGACAAGAAATCAAGAGAGCAGTTTGCATTTTCATCGCACAAGCGATTGATCGAGATTATGAATCCGACAGGAAAGACCATCGATATGCTGATGAAGCTTGAGCTTCCCAGTGGAGTGGATGTAGAAATTAAGTCTTAACGAATTTGAAAAGCTAATCAGAGATGGCTGCTATTCTTGGAAAAAAAATTGGTATGACCCGCATTTACAACGAGAAACGCGAGGCTGTGCCCTGTACGGTTATCCAGGCCGGACCCTGTTTTGTATCACAGGTCAAGACCTCGGATAATGACGGCTATGAAGCTTACCAGTTGAGTATTGGTGAGAGAAAAGAAGCAAAAGTATCAAAGCCCATGAGAGGGCACTATGCGAAAGCCGGTATTACTCCCGGCTACAGGATTGCGGAATTCGGCAAGGATCTCATCGACGCCGATCTTGAACTCGGCAGTCCGGTGAGCGTAGATATGTTTAAGGAAGGCGATAAGGTTGATGTACGCGGTGTAACGAAAGGTAAAGGTTTTGCTGGTGTTGTCAAGCGTCACAATTTTGGTGGTGGTTCCAGAACACATGGTCAGTCTGACAGACTGAGGGCCCCGGGTTCTGTGGGCGGATCTTCCGACCCTTCACGTACCTTCAAGGGAATGAGAATGGCCGGCCGTATGGGAAGCAAGAATGTGAAAGTCAGGGGACTTCAGATTGTCAAGATTATCCCTGAGTCGAATCTCATTGTTATTAAAGGTTCGGTGCCCGGTGTGAAGAATTCATATGTCGAGATTGTTTCAACAAACAAGTAAAAGGTGATTGCCAGGAAACATGGAACTTAAAGTTATCAATACCGCCGGCGCAGAAACTGGTGAAGTCGTTACGCTTGATGATAAGGTGTTTGCCGCAAAGGTATCCGAGCATGCAGTATACCTCGATGTCAAGTCTATTCTGGCAAACAGGCGCCAGGGTACCCATAAAGTAAAAAACCGTTCGGAAGTAAGAGGCGGCGGAAAAAAGCCGTATAGACAGAAAGGCACGGGACATGCACGTCAGGGATCGAGCCGTTCCGGACTTATGAGTGGAGGCGGATCGATCTTCGGCCCACAGCCTCATGGTTATGATCTGAAAGTGAACAGGAAAATCAAGCGCCTTGCCCGTCGCTCCGCCCTTACCTCGAAAGCCGGAGAAGGCAGAATTATTGTCATAGAGGATTTTACTTTCGATCAGATCAAAACCAGACAGTTCGCCGATATTCTTAAAAATCTTGGTCTGGACCAGAAAAAGACGCTCGTTCTTCTTCCGGAATATAATGAGGTCGTCACCCGTTCAGGCAGAAATATTCCTGTTCTCAACATCAGGGTGGCAGATCAGGCTTCTACCTATGACATCCTTGATTGTCAGACAGTCGTCATGCAGAAGGCTGCGCTTAAGAAGATTGAAGAAACACTGGGTTAATTTCAGTATAGACAGCAAAAAAGAGAAAGGTTATGAGAAATCCGTTAATGCAGCCCTGGCTTACAGAGAAAAGCACAGGATTAACCGAGCAGAAAGGCCAGTATGTCTTCAAGGTAAAGAGCGCGGCAAACAAAACAGAAATCAAAGCCGCAGTAAAGGCCAAGTTCGGCGTCGACGTCGAGTCGGTCCGTACAGTCAACTGCCTTGGAAAAACCAAGCGTCAGTATACCCGGAAAGGCCTTCTTGCAGGGAAGAAAACTGACTGGAAAAAGGCATTCATCACTCTGAAAGAGGGGCAGGTTATTGATTACTATTCAGGCACGACTGATCAGGGTGAAGAGAAGAAATCCAATAAAGGCTAGATATTAATTTACAATGGCGATTAGGAAATTAAGGCCAGTTACACCGGCATCAAGGTATTTGACATACCCTGAATTTGACGAAATTACCAAGAGTGAGCCGGAAAAAAGCTTGCTCGCACCACTGAAGAAATCAGGCGGCAGAAATAAAGCCGGCCGTATCACCTCTCGTCACAGAGGCGGCGGTCACAAGCGTTTTTACAGGATTATCGATTTCAAACGCAACAAGGATGATATTCCTGCTACCGTTGCCGCAATCGAGTACGATCCGAACCGATCTGCAAGAATTGCATTATTGCATTATGTTGACGGAGAAAAACGTTATATTCTTGCCCCGAAAGGATTGAAGGTCGGCGAGAAACTTCTCAGCGGCGAAAAAGTCGAGGTAAAGCCAGGCAACACCATGCCGCTGAAGAATATTCCTCTTGGTACCGATGTCCATAACGTCGAGATGAAAGCAGGTAAGGGAGGCCAGATTGTCAGATCTGCCGGCGCGTTTGCCGTCCTGGCTGCCAAAGAGGGTGATTATGCGACACTGAAACTTCCGTCGGGTGAAATCAGAAAAGTCCGTATCGAGTGCCGTGCGACTATCGGTGGCGTCGGTAACTCCGATCATGAAAACATCGTCCTCGGAAAAGCAGGAAGAAGCCGCTGGCTCGGTGTCCGGCCGCAGACTCGCGGTATGGCGATGAACCCGGTTGACCATCCGATGGGCGGTGGTGAAGGTAAATCGAAATCAGGCGGTGGCCGCAAGCATCCGAAGTCCCCATGGGGTCAGATTGCCAAGGGACTGAAGACCAGAAACAAGAAGAAGGCGTCGAGCAAGCTTATCGTTCGTGGCCGCAAGTCGAAATAGTAGAGTAGATAAATAATTCAAGTTCAGAGAGAATTATGCCAAGATCATTAAAAAAAGGTCCTTTTATCGAAGGAAAGCTCGAAAAGAGGATTCTTGATATGAACAGCAGGGATGAGAAGAAAGTGGTGAAGACCTGGTCTCGAAGCTCGATGATTTCACCTGATTTTGTCGGCCATACCGTTGCCGTTCATAATGGTAAGACCCACGTACCGGTCTACATCAGCGAAAATATGGTCGGTCACAAACTCGGTGAGTTTGCTCCTACCAGAAACTATCGCGGACATGCCGGCGGGAAAGCCGAGAAAGGCGGTTCAGCACCTAAGAGAAAATAATCCGAAAAACCCGGGAAAGGTAAGAAGACATGCAAGCTAAAGCTATTTTACGGCATACGCCGACCTCGCCGAGAAAAATGCGCGTCGTTGCGGGACTCATCCGCGGCAAGCAGGTTGACCAGGCCAAGGCGATACTGCTGAACTCGACCAAAGCTGCATCACGTCAGGTGATACAGACATTGAAATCAGCTGTTGCCAACTATGCCCAGCTGAATCCTGAAAACAGGGCAGGAGATAATGAGTTGATTGTCAAGGCGATATTTGTTGACGAGGGACCTACTATCAAGCGTATGCTGCCTGCGCCTATGGGCCGCGCATACAGGATTCGGAAACGTTCGAATCACCTCACCATAGTTGTTGACAAAGGTAATCCAGTAAAAAAATAAACGAACAAGGAGCTAACATTGGGTCAGAAAGTTAATCCTACTGGATTTAGATTAGGGATTATCAGGGACTGGACATCCAGATGGTATGATGATTCGCCTGTGATTGCTGAGAAACTCAAACAGGATCAGGTTATCCGTAACTATGTCCAGGCTCGCTTGAAGAAAGAGCGCGCAGGTATTGCAAAGATTGTTATCGAGCGTACGACAAAACATATTAAAATCAATATCTTTGCAGCCCGGCCGGGTGCCGTTGTCGGCAGGAAGGGGGAGGAAATCAACAATCTGTCCCAGGAGTTGAGCCGTATTACCGGAAGAGAGGTCAAGATTGATGTCGTCGAGGTTATCAAGCCTGAGATCGAGGCTCAGTTGATCGGCGAAAATATCGCATACCAGCTTGAAAACAGGGTCTCTTTCCGACGTGCAATGAAACAGGCTATTCAGCAGGCGATGAGAGCCGGTGCTGAAGGTATCCGTATTCGCTGCGCAGGAAGGCTTGGCGGTGTCGAGATCGCACGTTCAGAGCAGTATAAGGAGGGCAAGATTCCATTGCATACCCTGAGGGCAAACGTCGATTATGCAAGTGTTACCGCTCACACCATTGCCGGTGCTATCGGTATTAAAGTATGGGTGTACAAAGGAGAGGTTCTCGTTCAGCGTATCGATGCTATCGAAGAGGATGAACTCAAGAAGATCAACGAGCGTCGTGGCGAACAGCGTTCCAGAGGAGGACGTGACAGCCGCAACAGAAGACGCCGTAAACCGAGAAAGACGGCCTGATACTGACAGGAGCAAGGAAGAGAACATTACAATCAGAAAAAAGATGGAGTTGCCGGTATGTTGATGCCGAAGAGGGTTAAACATAGAAAAGTGATGCGGGGCAAGATGAAGGGAAACGCCGGAAGAGGCACAACCGTTACCTTCGGTACCTATGCTCTTAAGGCTCTTGAGCCCGCGTGGATTACCAGTCGTCAGATCGAGGCTGCACGTGTCGCCATGAACAGGTTCATGAAAAGAGATGGTAAAATCTGGATAAGAATCTTTCCGGACAAGCCGGTTACCAAAAAGCCTGCCGAAACACGTATGGGTTCGGGTAAAGGTAATCCCGAGTTCTGGGTAGCTGTCGTCAAGCCGGGTAGAATCATGTTTGAAGCTGAAGGCGTGTCTCAGGAAGTTGCTACCGAAGCCTTCAGGCTTGCAGCAAAGAAACTTCCGATCAAGACCAAATTTATCGTCAGGCCGGATCACGAAGCTTAATGCGCTAAACAGACAAAGAAATTACCATGAAAAAGTATGAAATCGCAGCACTCGGCAAGCAGGAGCTGATGAATAAAATTACGGAGCTTGAGGACAGACTCGCAGATCTTAATTTTTATAAGGTTATCGAGCCGCCACAGAATCCGATGGTCTTCCGTAACTCTCGACGCGATATTGCACGCATGAAGACTCAGCTGCAGAAAATCGCTGAGGAAGAAGCCGGGAACGCCTGAAAAAGAGCGTAACGCGCTTGAGGGAAATAATAGGGGATATCAACAATGGGAGAAATTCAAAACGAAGGTGCTGCAATGGCAAATAGTGCAGAAGAAAGAAGCAGTAAGAAAACCTGGGTAGGCAAGGTTGTCAGTGACAGGATGGATAAAGCCATCGTCGTTGCGGTTGAGCGCAGGATCAAACATCCTGTCTACAAGAAATACTTTAAGCGTACAACCAGGCTCATGGCCCACGACCAGAACAATGAAGCCGGTATCGGTGATATCGTCAAGGTGATGGAGTGCCGTCCCCTCAGCAAAATGAAGAGCTGCAGGCTGGTAGAGATTGTAGAAAAAGCGAAGTGAGAAGGTTTCTTATTACATTTTAATCAAGGTTGAAGTTCGATGATCCAGAAAGAGACTAATCTGGTTGTGGCTGATAACAGTGGCGCAAAAAAGGTTCGCTGTATCCATGTCTTCGGCGGTACCGGTAGACGCTATGCTGCACTCGGGGATCAGATCATGGTCACCGTTAAAGCTGCCGTACCAGGCGGCGTTGTCAAGAAAAAAGACGTGTGCAAGGCCGTCGTGGTCCGTTGCGTCAAAGAGCAGAAGAGAAAAGACGGTTCATATATTCGTTTTGATGAAAACGCGGTCGTTCTTCTCAATGCGCAGGGCGAGCCCAGAGGAACCCGTATTTTCGGACCCGTCGCACGTGAACTCAGAGACCGGCGATATATGAAGATCGTATCCCTGGCTCCTGAAGTTCTCTGACCGGGAACACTTTCAGCGGGAGTAACTCAGTTGGTAGAGTCACAGCCTTCCAAGCTGTTGGTCGCGGGTTCGAGTCCCGTCTCCCGCTCCGCTTTTGTGAAATATATCATTATGATGCAACATGAAAACAGCAAATAAGCAGACAAAGCTGCATGTAAAGAAAAACGATACCGTAGTTGTTATCGCAGGAAACGACAAAGGCAAAACCGGGAAAGTCCTCAAGGCTTATCCTCAGGCTTGCAGGGTCATTGTAGAAGGAGTGAACATCAGAAAACGGCATGTTCGCCCGTCCCAGAATTTTCCTCAGGGAGCGATCGTCGAACGTGAGTTTCCGATCCACGCTTCCAATGTTAAAAAAGGCTGAGAAGCTGTTTACGAATTAACGCAGGATGACCAAGACCATCCTGTCCAATGCACTGAAAAAAGATGACACAAGAAAACAAAAAAGGTCAGACTGTCGATATTCCTGTTACCCGCCTTGCAGAGACATACAAGGAAAAAGTCGTTCCGGCACTCATGGAGCGCTTCCAGTACAAAAATATCATGATGGTGCCCCGGCTCACCAAAATATCGATCAATATCGGTGTTGGCGAGGCTGCATCAGAGCCAAAGCTGCTTGAGACCGCGATACAGGAACTCGGACAGATCACCGGACAGAAACCGCAGATCCGCAAGGCACGCAAGGCGATTTCTAACTTCAAGCTTCGCGAAGGTCAGGCTATTGGCTGCCGTGTGACGTTGAGGAAGAAATATATGTATGAATTTTTGGACAGGTTTATTACATTGGCCGTTCCGAGAATTCGTGATTTCCGTGGATTGAGCAATACGAGCTTCGACGGTCGCGGAAACTATACCCTTGGAATCAGAGAGCAGATAATATTCCCGGAAATCGATATTGACAAGATCCCGAGAATTCAGGGGATGGATATCAGTTTTGTGACGACAGCTAAAACTGATGAAGAGGCATTTGCGTTGCTCTCCGAGCTTGGTATGCCGTTCAAAAAGAAGAACAACTAAACTTATCCAGAGGAAAGATGGCAAAGAAAAGCGTAATAGCAAGAAATGAAAAAAGGAAGGCGCTGGTTGAAAAGTATGCCGCTAAGCGTGAAGAGCTGAAGAATGCCGGTGATTACGATGCGCTCAGCAAGCTTCCGAGAAACAGTTCTGCTACAAGGGTAAGAAATCGTTGTGTTTTGACCGGTCGTGGCCGAGGCGTCTATGAAAAATTCGGGCTGTGCCGTCATATGTTCCGTAAGCTGGCACTCGAGGGCAAGATTCCCGGTGTCAAAAAGGCAAGCTGGTAACACCCGGTAGCATGCAGTGATATGTGATATGTGTTCATTTTTGAAAGTAATTAACAGTGTACTATGCCTGTAACTGATTCCATCGCTGATTATCTGACCCGTTTGAGAAATGCGGGCCAGGCGAAAAACAAGACTACGGACATCCCGTATTCCACACAGAAAGAAAATATTTCCAGGCTTCTTGTCGAGAAAGGCTATATAAAGAACTTTACTGTCATCACCTCCGACCGTTTTCCGTTTATCAGGGTAGAGTTGAAATACGGCAGCGACGGTTCGTTTGCGATCAAGGAGATTACCAGGGTGAGCAAACCCGGTCGTAGAGTTTACGAGGGCAAGGATCTGCGCAAGTATCTTGGCGGTCTGGGTCTTCTTATCCTTTCTACATCGAAAGGTATTCTTACCGACAAAGAGGCCAGAGAGCAGGGTGTAGGCGGAGAGGTCCTGTTCCGTATTCTTTAATTAACCAGCCAAAGCTTTTTAGGGGTATCATGTCAAGAATAGGAAAAATGCCGGTGCAGTTGGCAGACCAGGCAAAGATAGAGATTAAAGATAACGTTATTACGGTTAGCGGCCCGAAGGGAACACTCCAGCAGCAGCTTGTCCCGGAAATCAGCGTTGATATTGCAGACGGTATCGTTACTGTCAACAGAGCAGATGACACCAAACGTTCCAGAGCCATGCACGGCCTGTACAGAATGCTGGTCAGTAACATGGTCGAAGGAGTTACCAAAGGTTTCAGCAGAAAGCTGCTTATCAGCGGCGTCGGTTTTCGCGCCGAGATGAAGAGTGACCTTCTTGCGCTTACGCTTGGTTATTCCCACCAGATTTATTTCAAGGCTCCCGAGGAAGTCTCCATTGTCTGCCCTGATCCTACAACAATCGAGGTCACCGGAATCGACAAGGCTCTTGTCGGACAGGTTGCGGCTAAGATCCGTTCCTTCCGCAAGCCTGAGCCATATCGTGGTAAGGGTATCAAATTCTCTGATGAAGTTGTGCGCCGCAAGGAAGGTAAAACGGCCGGCAAGAAATAATTGAAATAAGACAAATCATTGTCAGGTAAATAATTAGGTTGAAGATAATGGGACAAAACGATAAAGCTGCCCGCAGGCAGAAAATCAAGCTCCGCAGCAGAACAAGAGGACAGGGAACGTCAGAAAGCCCGAGACTTTGTGTATTCAGAAGTGTTTCGCAGATTTATGCCCAGTTGGTAGATGATGTTAACGGAGCGACACTCCTTGCTGTTTCAAGCATGTCGAAAGACAACAAGGAATTGAAAGGAACCAAAACCGAGGTCAGCTATTCAATCGGAAAGCAGATTGGCGAGAAGGCTGTTGCGAAAGGGATTACGAAAGTTATATTCGACCGTAATGGCTTCCGATATCATGGCCGTGTCAAAGCCCTTGCTGAAGGTGCCAGGGAAGCGGGACTGGTCTTTTAAAATAAATACAAGGTAAGAGTTTCATGTCGAACAAAACTGCGAAAAATATCAGGCCCGGTGAATTGAACCTGAAAGAGAAGCTTGTTCATATCAACAGAACCGCTAAAGTTGTCAAGGGCGGTAAAAGATTCGGTTTCAACGCTATCGTTGTTGTTGGTGACAAGGAAGGGCATGTAGGCTATGGCCTCGGTAAGGCTAACGAAGTTCAGGACGCGATTGCCAAAGGGGTTGAAGACGGGAAGAAAAACGTTATCAAGGTTCCGATTGTCAAAGGAACTATTCCGCACCAGGTTGTTGCCAAATATGGTTCAGCCAAGGTGTTGATGAAACCGGCTACTCCCGGTACAGGACTGATTGCCGGTGGCGCAGTGCGTGCCGTGCTTGAAATGGCCGGTATTCACGATATTCTCACTAAGTCGCTCGGGTCATCAAATCCCCACAACGTTGTCAAAGCCGCTATCAAAGGTCTTGAAAGCATGTCTGATGCCTACGAGGTTGGAGAGAGACGTTCAAAGAATCTGAAAGAGGTTTTCGAAAGCTAAACAGAGCGAGTGGAAGAATGAGTGATAAAAATATCAGAATAACCCAGGTGCGCAGTATGATCGGCTGCACAAAAAAGCAGAAAGCAACCATAAAAGCACTTGGCCTGGGCAGACCCAACTATCAGGTTGAAAAGCCTGACAACCCATGTACAAGAGGCCAGATCAGGGTTGTCCAGCATATCGTTAAAGTTGAAGAGCTCTCATAGTTTCTCTAATTGCAAGTCAGGAATTGAAAAATGGATTTAAGTTCTCTTAGTCCTGCTAAAGGTGCGGTAAAGAATAAAAAGCGTGTTGGCCGTGGACAAGGCACAGGTAATGGTACGACAGCAGGGAAAGGCAACAAGGGTCAGCAGTCGAGAAGCGGCTACAAAAGACCTGTCTCAGAGGGCGGACAGATGCCCCTTTACAGAAGACTTCCAAAATTCGGTTTTACCAAACCGAACAGGAAATCGGTCATAGGTGTCAATCTTTCACAGATTGCCCGGTGGATCGAAGACGGCAGGGTTACTGCTGAGATCGGCGTTGATGATTTCAAGCAGCTCTGCAATGCGAGCAAGGCGGATTACTTTAAAGTCCTCGGTAATGGCGAAATCTCTTCTGCAGTAAAAATTACAGCTCATTTCGTCAGCAAATCAGCTGAAGAGAAAATCAACCAGGCCGGCGGCAGTGTTGTCATCGCAGAACGCACATTGCTCGAGGCTGAACGGGTCAGGGATCTATCTACGGACGAGGCTCTTCTTAAACCAAAGGCTAAGCTGAGAAAGTTCAAAAAGCAAAGCAAATCGTCCTGAACCTCTCATTAATCATGTATGAAGCTGACTGAGAGCTTACAGAATATCAATAAAATCCCGGAATTGCGGCAGCGGATACTTTATACGCTGCTGCTCTTGTTTATTTACAGACTTGGTTCACATATAACCATTCCTGGTGTCGATGCTGCGGCTGTAACCAATGCATCCTCTTCTCATGCCAACGACCTTTTCGGTCTTTTTGACCTTTTTGTGGGCGGCGCCTTTGCCCGGGCATCGATTTTTTCACTCGGTATCATGCCCTATATCTCCGCATCAATTATTGTACAGCTTCTGGGTGCGGTAACCCCGTATGTGCAGAAGCTCCAGAAAGAAGGTGAAGAAGGACGCCAGAAGATCAATCAGTATACCCGCTACGGAACCGTCCTTATCGCAGCCCTGCAGGCATGGGGGGTCAGTGTCAGTCTTGCGAGCCCGTCCTCGTTCGGGACCGTTGTTGTTCCCGATCCCGGTTTTTTCTTCATGCTGACTACCGTCGTGATTCTTACCGCGAGTACGGTATTTGTCATGTGGCTTGGTGAAAAAATCACAGAAAGCGGTGTCGGAAACGGCATATCCCTGATTATCATGATCGGTATTCTTGCCAGGTTCCCGCAGTCGGTGATAGCTGAGTTTCAGTCAGTCTCGCTGGGAAGCAAGAACTGGATCATCGAGGTTATCATTCTTGGCCTGATGGTGCTTATCGTAGCCGCTGTCGTTCTTCTTACTGTCGGGACAAGGCGTATACCGGTTCAGCACGCCAAAAGGGTTGTCGGAAGAAAAATGTATGGCGGATCAACACAATATATCCCCATGAGGGTCAATACTGCTGGTGTCATGCCTATCATTTTCGCTCAGTCGATCATGTTTCTGCCAAATACGTTTCTTTCATTTTTCCCTGAAAGCGAAGTGATGCAGAATGTGGCAGGCATATTTTCCTACGACTCCTGGTGGTATGCGCTTATGTTCGGTATCATGATCGTCTTCTTTACGTATTTTTATACGGCGATTGCCTTCAATCCAAAGGAGGTTGCCGATACCATGCGTCGACAGGGGGGTTTTATTCCAGGCGTGCGTCCTGGTAAAAGTACGGCAGACTTTATCGATAATATTCTGACCAGAATAACATTGCCAGGAGCTATTTCGCTGGCGCTGATCGCTGTACTGCCGACCTTTCTTACCAAATTTGCCAATGTGACGCCCGGTTTCGCTCAGTTCTTCGGCGGTACCAGCCTGCTAATTATTGTCGGAGTCGGACTTGATACCCTTCAGCAGGTCGAAAGTCATCTCCTGATGAGACATTACGATGGATTTATGAAATCCGGGAAAACACGCGGCCGTCGATAGACAGGCTGCAAAGAGAGTTTATGATTACGATTAAAAGTGAACGTGAAATTGATCTGATGAGAGAGGCTGGCGCGGCAACGTCGCTTGTTCTCGATATGATTGAAAAAGAAATCCGGCCGGGCATGACAACCCTGCAGCTCGACACTCTTGCCGAGTCGTTTATCCGCGATCATGGTGGTGTCCCGAGTTTTCTTCATTATGCTCCTAAAGGGGATCCTGATGTTACGCCTTATCCGGCAACCCTTTGTGTATCGATCAACGAAGAGGTCGTTCACGGAGTGCCGGATGCAAAGCGAATCATTCGCGACGGAGACATTGTTTCTGTGGACTGCGGTGTCTACAAGGGCGGTTACCACGGAGATTCAGCACGAACGTTTCTTATCGGAGACGTTGATCCGAAAGTGCAGAAACTTGTAACCGTGACGAGGGAATGCCTTTACCTTGGTATCGAGCAGGCTGTCGAGGGTAATCGCCTTCATGATATTTCTGCAGCTATTGAACAGCATGCACGATCATTCGGGTATAGTGTCATTGAAAATATGGTAGGTCACGGGATTGGCAGCGAACTTCATGAAGAGCCCCCGGTTCCGAACTACGGTCGAAGAAAAACCGGGGTCAGACTCAGGGAAGGTATGGCCCTGGCCATTGAGCCCATGATTGCAATGGGCCGTTCCCGAAATGCTGTTTGCCGCAACGGTCAGTGGGTTGCTGTCACTGAAGACGGAAAGCCGTCGGCGCATTTCGAACATACGATAATTGTCCGGAAAGAGAAGGCCGAGATTATGACGCTTTCTCCTTCAGAACGGGAGTGAACCAAAAAAAAGGAGCTGATTTCATTGGCCAAGGAAGATTCAATTGAGGTAGAAGGCGAAATACTCGAGGCCCTGCCGAATGCACAGTTCAAAGTCAAACTTGAGAACGGGCTTGAAATTCTCGCCCATGTATCGGGAAAAATCCGGATGCACTACATTCGTATTCTTCCCGGCGATAAGGTGAAAGTTCAGATTTCGCCTTACGACCTCACGAAAGGCAGGATAACCTATCGTTACAAGTAGGTTGATTATTTGACCGGTATTGTTTGTTAATTAAATTTTTTGTTATATTAAAGGCCTTTTCTGTTTTGGATGGTCGATAATATTATTTTTACGAGAGGTGAACTATGAAAGTTTATTCGTCAATTAAAAAACGCTGCGAGCACTGCCGGATTATCAAGCGCAAGGGGAAAAGGTTTGTGATTTGTAAGGTAAACCCGAGCCATAAGCAGCGTCAGGGTTGATCAGGCAGGATTTGTAACTCGAACTATAAAGAAGAAAATGAGGATAGCTGGGGTAAATTTACCGTTAAACAAACATGCCGTTATCGCATTGACGCATGTTTATGGTATCGGCAAAACATCGGCCAGAAGCATTCTGGAGAGAGCCGGTATCGATCCTGCGAAAAAAATTGCAGAAATGAGCGACGAAGAAGCTCATGCCATCAGAGAGATTATTGCCGAGGATTACAAGGTGGAAGGTCAGGCTCGAGGCGAACAGCAGCTTGCCGTCAAACGCCTTATGGATATCGGATGTTACCGTGGTTTACGCCATCGTCGGTCGCTTCCTGTTCGAGGTCAGCGAACCCAGACCAATGCCAGGACCAGAAAGGGTAAGCGCAAGACTGTCGCAGGCAAGAAGAAAGCGGTCAAGAAATAATCATCTATAGATTATCAGCAACGAGGATACCAAGATTGTAAATATTCATGGCAACAATTAGCAGGAAAAAGAAAAAGGTAAAAGTTACGCCGGAAGGTGCCGTACATATCAAGGCATCCTTCAATAACGTTCTGGTTACCATTACCGATATGCAGGGAAACACTGTTTCCTGGTCAAGTGCCGGTAAAAACGGATTTAAAGGTTCGAAGAAAAATACCCCGTATGCTTCCCAGGTGACATCTGAAGCTGCTGCCAAGGAGGCGTTCGACCTCGGCATGAGGTATGTGCATGTGTTTATCAAAGGTCCCGGTGCCGGCAGAGATGCGGCCATCCGTGCGCTTCAGGGCGCAGGCCTCGAGGTGAAAACCATCAAGGATATCACTCCATTGCCGCATAACGGATGCCGTCCTCCCAAGCGCAGAAGGGTGTGACCGCTATTTATCTATCAAGAATATTCAATGATTTAATTTGATATGGCACGATTCAGAGGTTCAATTACCAAAGTATCCCGCAGGTTAGGGGTTGCTCTTGCACCCAAAGCTGAAAAATACCTTGAGAGAAGACCATATGCACCTGGTGAGCACGGACAGTCAAGAAGAGGTAAAGTATCCGAATATGCTCTTCAGCTTCGTGAAAAGCAGAAGATGAAATATCTCTACGGTGTGCTTGAAAAGCAGTTCCGCAACTATTATAAAAAAGCTGTTTCTCAGCGCGGCGTTACCGGTGACAACCTTGTCAGGCTTCTTGAAAGACGTTTTGATAACGTTGTGTTCAGAGCCGGTTTTTCTCCTTCGAGAGCAGGTGCGCGCCAGCTCGTGACTCATGGGCACATGCTTGTCAACGGACGAAAAGTCAACATTCCATCGTTCCTTATGAAACCGGGCGATGTTATCGAGTTCAGAGAGAAAAGCAAAAATATGGATGCTGTGACAGACTCTCTCAACAAGGCTCCGGAATCTCGCATCCCTGCCTGGATACAGGTTGACAAAGCACATCAGAAAGCCGTTTTTCTGAGCGTTCCTGAGCGTGAAGAGGTACAGGAACCGTTTAACGAGCAGCTGGTTGTTGAGTTGTACTCCAAGTGATTTTAATGAAAAAATAAGGTATAATATACTATGATATACCAGATGCAGATGCCTGAGAGAATCGATGTTGATGAGGCAACCCATAATGACAGGTTTGGACAGTTTGTAGCTCAACCTCTTGAAAGAGGCTATGGTGTGACCTTAGGCAATGCAATGCGCCGCGTATTGCTGGCATCGTTGCCGGGTACGGCAATCACCGGTATAAAAATAGAAGGCGTCTTTCACGAGTTCTCGACTATCGATGGCGTGCGTGAGGATGTTCCCGAGATTGTTCTGAACCTTAAAAAAGTGCGTTTCAGATCGACGACGAAACGCAGCTGTAAAACCAGTATCTGTATTGAAGGTCCGGCTGATTTCACGGCAGGCGATATCGTTGCCCAGGAAGGCGAGTTCGAGGTTCTCAACAAGGATATGCATATCGCTACCCTGAACGAGGATGCCCGGCTTTCTATCGATATTTACATCGGACGTGGAAGAGGTTATGTTCCTGCTGAAGAAAACAGGGGCGAAGGTATGCCGATCGGTTTTATTGCGATCGATTCGATTTTCACTCCGATCAAGAATGTCAGGTTCTCTGTCGAAAATACCCGTGTTGGTCAGAGGACAGACTACGAGAAAATGATTCTCGATGTCGAGACTGATGGTTCCATTTCTCCCGACGACTCGATCAGTCTTGCGGGAAAAGTCATCAATGAGCATGTCGCTCTCTTTGCAAACTTCTCTCCGACCGAAGAAGAGTTTGCAGAAGAAGAATACAAGCAGCAGGATGATGAGTTTGAAAACATGAGAAAGCTTCTCCAGACAAGAATCGAGGATCTCGATCTTTCGGTTCGATCACATAACTGTCTGAGGCTTGCTGAAATAGAGACTCTTGGCGATCTTGTCTCCCGTAAGGAAGACGAGCTGTTGACTTACAAAAACTTCGGAAAGAAGTCGTTGACAGAGCTCAAGGAGCAGTTGGACAAGTGTGAATTGAAATTTGGTATGGATATTACCAAGTATCAGATGAAGGGCTAACGAACTAAACAGATTTTTTAGAATTCCTGAGAAGAGAATGCAGTTATGCGTAAAGTAAAGTCGGCAAGAAAACTGGGAAGAACAGCTTCCCACAGGAAAGCAACCCTGGCAAACCTTTCAACCCAGTTGTTGCTGCATAAGCGTATAGAGACGACCGAGGCAAAAGCCAAAGAGACCCGTAAACACGTCGAAAAAATTATTACAAAGGCCAAGAACGGTACTGTTCACGCCCAGCGTATCATTTTCAGGACGATCCGCGACAAAGCAGCTGTCCGCGAACTTTTCGAGGATATCATCGGGCGTGTTGCCGAAAGAAACGGTGGCTATACCCGCATTATCAAGCTTGCGCCACGGTACGGCGATGCAGCTAAAATGGCCGTTATCGAGCTTGTCGATTATGCTGAAATGCCAGCAGAACAGCCTAAGGCAGCCCGTTCTGACCGTTCAAAGCGCGTCAAGGGTTCCAAAATGGCGGCAGGTGAAAGCGCATCTGCTGAAAAGTAGCTTTTCTCCGGAACCGGATGAGGAATCATCCGGTTTTTCGTTCAGAACATGGTACTTAATATAGTCATTGTCAGGCAGGATATTACCTGCAGGCAATGACTATATATTTTTCCGCAAAACAGGTGTCGAAACTCTCCAGTTCATGCTGAACGACATCAGATGGGAAACCATTGTTTTTCTTTGCGTTCTCAAGAGCATCCTCTATCTCTTTTTCAAGATTCCCACCTTTCAGGCAGATCAGCAATCCTTCAGGTCTCAGGATTTTTTCCGCGTAACGGCACAGTTTTCGTAATGGAGCGACCTGCCGGCTCAGGACGACATCGAAGATCATTCCCTTTATCTCTTCGGCACGAATCTTTTGTGCGTGCACATTGCGCATTCCCAGCGTTTGTATCATCTGTCTGCAGGCATTGATTTTTTTGCCTGTTGCATCGATCAGAAGAAAATCAGTCTTTGGATACGCAATTGCAAGGGGAATTCCCGGGAGTCCCCCTCCTGTCCCCAGATCGAGTACTTTTTCGCCTTCCTGAAAAGGGTAATGAAAGCCGATCAGGAGCGAATGAAAAATATGTCGAATGAGTAATGAAGCGTCTTCTTTTCTGCTTACAAGATTGATTGAGCTGTTTATCGATTCAAGGAGGCGGGAATACTCCTCCAATTGATCGATTTGCCGACTGTCGAGTTGAAGCCCGTTTTCCCTGCATGCTTCAATGATCTGATTTCTTTCATTTTCGGGATTCTTTTCCATCTGGATGTGCTCATACGCTGAATTCTGAAACAATAATCTTCCTGTGCTTTTTATGATGCAATCAACTCAGGAAGGGATCGTCCTTAAAATAATCGTAATTTCATTATTATGAACAGAGAACTCATCTACTCTTTCCGGAATTCCTATTCTTGATATCATGGGTGAATCCGATCAGCATGTGTATGCCATTATTATGGCCGGAGGAACAGGTTCAGGACTGTGGCCGCTATCCCGCCGGAATATGCCCCGGCAGTTTAAGGATATTTTCGGTATGGGAACCATGATTGAACGGACCGTTCAGCGTATATCGCACATCGTCTCTCCATCCAATATCTGCATTGTGACAGGCTCCAGGGGTGCGGCCCTGCTCCGAACGCTTCTTCCCTCTTTTCCGTCAGAGAATATACTGGTAGAGCCGCTGGGCCGCAAGACGGCACCCTGTATCGCACTTGCGACAGCGCATATCAAAAAGCGCGATCCCGATGCGGTTACTCTTGTTGTTCCTTCCGACCACCTGGTAAAGGATACCGGAGCTTTCATCAGGACCGTCCGGAACGGGATTCAGCTTGCCGCCGGAAAAAAAGAGCTGGTAACCATCGGCATTCGTCCCGATCGTCCCGAGACGACGTATGGCTATATCCAGGTCGATATTCCTGCTGCTCGACGGGTTCTGTCGGAGGGGCAGAAAATACCGTTGCATCATGTCAGGGCATTTGCCGAAAAGCCGGACAGCAGAACAGCTCAGGAGTTTATCGACAGTGGCGATTTTTTCTGGAACAGCGGATTGTTCATCTGGCATATCGAAACGATCAGCCGTGAATTCCAGCGATCGATGCCTGATCTGTACCGGGATATGCTCTATATGTATGAAGCTGTCGGTTCTTCACAGGAGCGGGAGGTGATCGAAGATGTCTACAGCTGGCAGCATCCGGTTTCTATCGACTGCGGCGTGATGGAAAAATCCGGATCGGTCGTGATGCTGGAGGGGGATTTCGGATGGACTGATCTTGGAATATGGGACGATATGCTCAGTGCGAGCGAATTGTCTTCAGATCCCGACCGGGAGACAACGCCCGGGAATGTGGTCGAGGTCGATAGCGTCAATACCCTTGTTCACAAGCCTTCCCGGAAAGCGGTTTGCCTTGTCGGAGTCAGCGATCTGATTGTGATCGAGACAGACGATGCTCTCCTGATCTGCCGGAAAGGAGAATCCCGCGGCGTTCGTAAGGCGGTCGATATCATGCGCCGTGAAGGACTGGATGAGTATCTGTAAAGGGAAAATCAAACGATCAGAAAGACGTTGTATTGAAACCGGTACACAACTGCATATACGCTGCTGATCGCTGACTGTTGCGTGTCCTCCAGGGACGTCTTCAGGTCACTCACGACACGTAGAAGCGATCACCTTATTTTTTTGTTCTGCTCCACTCTGTTCCCTCACGGGTGTCTTTCATGGTGATACCCGAATCAGCGAGTTTGTCACGGATCAGATCGCTCAGTTCGTAATCCTTGCCTGATCGTGCCCGTGAACGGATGTCGATCAGCAGGTTCATGACGGCGTCAAGTGTTGCTTCATCCTCTTTGGCAGAGCTGCTGCATTCCTGCATGTTGTTGACAATACCCAGAACCTCCTCACCAAAAGACCTGAAGACGCCGATACAGCTGTCAAGACATTCCTGTTTCAGTCCTGACGGGGTTGCAAGAGCCGCGTTGAGGGTTTTTGCAAGATCAAAGAGGACGGAAATGGCGACAGGAGTATTGAAGTCGTCGTTCATCGCATCGGTAAGGCGTTTTTCGAAAGGCCTGATGTCTATCTCTCCGGTTCCCGGAAGAGCCTGCAGTAATCTCGTCCATGTATCCTGCAGTTTTTCAAGACCTGTTTTCGATGCTTCGATAGCGGGTTCTGAAAAGTCGAGAGGTGAACGGTAGTGGGATTGAAGAATGAAGAAACGGATTACCACCGGAGCAAACCGCATGAAGATATCCTTCAGGTTAATGTAGTTACCCAGCGATTTGCCCATCTTGGTACCGTTGACGGTAACCATATTGTTGTGCATCCAGTAACGCACATAGGGCTTTCCTGTCGCGGCTTCAGACTGGGCAATTTCGCATTCATGATGGGGAAATTTGTTTTCCATTCCGCCGCCGTGTATGTCGATGGTTTCTCCAAGGTATTTCATCGCCATGGCCGAACACTCGGCGTGCCACCCCGGATAACCTTTTCCCCAGGGGGAATCCCACTGCATGAGATGGCCAGGCTCGGCTTTTTTCCAGAGCGCAAAATCAGCAGGATGGCGTTTTTCCGAACGCGTTTCGACTCTGCCTCCGGGTTTGCGGGCATCGTCTGTCGTGCGTCCCGAGAGTTTTCCGTAATCCCTGAAGGATTCGACGGAAAAATAGACATTGCCCTTGACTTCGTAAGCATGTCCTTTCTCAACCAGCGTGCTGATGAGGCTGATCTGGTCAGGTATATGGCCTGTTGCCGTCGGTGCGATATTCGGGCGAGCTATACCCAGACGGTCCATGTCCTCATAAAAGCTGCGGGTATAGTACTGGGCGATCTCCATAGGGTCGATCTGCTCCTTGCGGGCCTGACGTGCGATTTTGTCTTCCCCTTCATCGGCATCGTCAGTGAGGTGTCCTACATCGGTAATGTTCTGGATATATTTGACCCGGTAGCCGAGATGGCGCAGCCATTTGGCGACCACATCAAACGAAACGTAGCTTTTTGCATGTCCGAGATGCGCGTGTCCGTAGACCGTCGGGCCGCAGACGTACATTGTGACGATTCCCTCCCTGAGCGGAGAGAATTCCTCTTTCTGTCTGTTCAGCGAATTGTATATCCTCAGTGACATAGTTCGATTTTCGATATCGTTTCCTGTTCCCCCATCGGTCAGTCATGCCTCGCGAGAGGAACGGTGAGCGTCATCGGGGTGGTCTCCTTTTCGGTTCGATTGAACAGGGTTGCTGTTGACCGGGACAGGTTTTGAATTGTGCAGTTACCGGTATAAGTTAAACATTTGGGATTTTGACGCAAGGTTTTTAGCTTCCATATTTAACTGCAGCAACCGCTTCTGTGAACGGAGGATGCCTCCCGGCATTGCCGCCGCTTTACATTTCAGGACTGCATGTGGAGAATTCCCTGCGATGAAGATTGATTCCGCTTCGTTTTACAAAAGTGTTTCCGACCTCAAGGGACTTCCTGCATCGTCTCTGCCGGAGATTGTCTTTGTCGGCCGCTCCAATGTCGGCAAATCGACCCTTCTCAACAGCCTGACAGGGCGTAAGGCCCTCGCAAAGACGAGTTCCACGCCGGGTAAGACCCAGCTTATCAATTATTTTACCATCAACGAACGGTGTTATTTCGTCGATCTTCCCGGTTACGGCTATGCAAAAGTAGCCAAGGGACAGCGTTATGAATGGGGCCGGCTGCTCGGCGGCTACATCAGAGAAAGGGATCATATCGCTCTTGTCGTACTGCTTATCGATTCGCGTCATCCGGATATGGAATCGGACCGGCAGATGATGGAGTTTCTGGAGTACTATGAACGGCCTTATGGCATTGTCCTTACCAAGTACGACAAGTTGAAGCAGAAGGAAAAATCGAGGGCGAAGAGGGCGCTGAAAAGTTGCTCACTGAAAACCAAATTTATTGTAAATTACTCGGCTCTGAGCGGAGAGGGAAAGGATGATCTCCTTGAGCAATTAGATAATTATACAGGTTAAAACAGGATTGTCGTGAAAGAAAACACAGCCATGCAGCAGGCAGCTGCTTCCGCAACGGTTATTGTAGGAACCCAGTTCGGGGATGAAGGAAAAGGCAAACTGGTGGACTTTCTCTCTGCCAGATACGATATCGTCGTACGCTATCAGGGAGGCGCCAACGCGGGCCATACCATCTGTTTCGACGACAAGACCGTGGTGCTTCACCTCATTCCGTCCGGAATTTTTCACGAAGGGTGTACCTGCGTCATTGGCAATGGTGTTGTCATTGATCCCAATGCTCTGCTTGAAGAGATCAGGCAGGTGGAAGAACTCGGTTACGATGTGAAGGGGAGGCTTTTTATCAGCCATAATGCGCATCTTATCATGCCGTACCATAAACTGCTTGACTCCCTTCACGAAAATGCCCAGAACGCCAAGAAGATCGGCACGACGGGCAGGGGAATAGGCCCGAGCTATGAAGACAAGTTTGCCAGGAAGGGGATTCGGGTTGTTGACCTTCTGCATCCTGAACTGCTTGAAGAGAAGCTTCGCGACAATCTCGAAGCGAAAAACAAGCTGCTCCGCAATGTCTATGATAATGAGGGCCTTGATGTCGACAAGATGGTCCGGGAGTATTCGGAGTTCGACGCTATCATCAATCCCTATGTCAAAAATACGCAGCTCTATCTTAATAAACAGCTTCGGGCCGGCAAGAACGTTTTGCTCGAGGGAGCGCAGGGCTGTCTGCTGGATGTCGATCATGGCACCTATCCCTATGTGACCTCATCCAATCCCACTTCCGGCGGTGCATCGACCGGGTCGGGGATCGCGCCAAACTACATCAGCAATGTGATCGGTGTCAGCAAGGCCTATATGACCCGTGTCGGCAACGGAGCTTTTCCGACCGAACTCCACGACGATACCGGTGAAAAGCTTGGCAGGATCGGTCATGAATTCGGCGCAACCACAGGGCGTCGCCGCCGCTGTGGATGGCTTGACCTTGTTGCACTCCGCTATTCCCTCATCGTCAACGGAGTGACCGAAATCGCCCTGACCAAGCTCGACGTTCTTGATACGTTTGATGAAATCAAGGTCTGTACCTCATACATGCTCGACGGCAGGGAGATTGTCGATTTCCCTACTGACGATCAGACCCTTTCAAAGGTCGAGCCGGTCTATACAACGTTGAAGGGATGGAATGTTTCAAATGCCGGGGCCCGTTCCTTCGAGGAGATGCATCCTGAGACGAGAGCATATATTACGTTTCTCGAACAGGAACTCGATGTGCCCGTGACATTTATTTCCGTAGGCCCCGGCCGGGATGAAACCGTTTTTCGCTGAATCGTCCTTCCGGGATAAGGTATGGCTCTGATCGATATAACGGTTATTCCTCTCGACGGACGTTCCGGGGGATTCGGCGCTGTTGTCGCGGAACTTGAAACGATACTCGACGACAGCGGTCTTGAGTACACGCTTCATGATATGGGGACAACGGTTTGCGGAACGGCTGACGATCTTTTCGATATTGCCCGCAGACTGCATGAACATCTGTTTGTCAGAGGAGCAGCCAGGGTCTATACCGTGATGAAAATCGATGATCGTCGAGACAGGGATGTCCGGCTCGGCGACAAGATCGCTTCTGTCGTCAGGCGGAGAGATGGTCCCCCGATAGTACAGGATTAATAAAAATTATTTTTATCTTCATGTCTTTACGTTTCAAGTTTGACGGTTCAGAACCTGAAGCCGTACAGCATGAGATACGGCAGCAGTAAATTCCAGGAGGAAGAACTTCATGATGTCAGTTCCGGGCTCTACCCAGATTATCAAGGAGGATAATGTCACGCACAGTTTTTGCGGCCTGGCCAGTGTAGGCTGGCTTTATCAGAAAATCAAGGACAGCTTTTTTCTGATACTTGGTACGCATACCTGTGCTCATTTTCTGCAGAACGCTCTCGGCATGATGATTTTTGCCAAACCACGGTTTGGGATCGCATTGCTTGAAGAGGGTGACCTTTCCCGTCAGGATCCCAGTCTTGAAGAGGTGATCAGTGAAATCAGGGCTGATCATAATCCCTCTGTGATCTTTCTGCTTTCTTCATGTACCCCCGAGGTCATGAAAGTCGATTTCAAGGGCCTTGCCCACTCGCTCAGCACACCTGATCTTCCCGTGCTGTTTGTACCTGCCAGCGGACTTGTCTATAACTTTACCCAGGCGGAAGACTCTGTGCTCCAGGCCCTGATTCCGTTTTGTCCGGAGGCTCCTGCAGGAGATAAAAGCGTTGTCTTCATCGGCTCTGTCAACGATTCCATTGCCGATGACATGCGTTCCGAGGCTGAAGCACTCGGGATAAAGGTCGGCGGTTTTCTTCCGGAAAGCCGTTTCGACAGACTTCCGGCCATCGGACCCGATACCGTGCTTGCCCCGATCCAGCCATATCTGTCAAGGGTTGTATCCCGTCTTGCGCGCGAGCGACAGGCAAAACCGCTCTCTTCACTCTTTCCGTTCGGCCCTTCCGGCACCAGAGTGTTCTGGGAGGATCTGGCTGCAATGTTCGATATCAAGGTTGATCTTCGTGAACGTGAAGAAGCCGCATGGCAGCGTATCCAGGAGCAGGTCAGTCTGCTGAAAGGCAAGAAGGTGTTTTTTACTGCCGATACCATGATGGAGCTTCCTCTGGCACGTTTTCTCAAAAATGCCGGCGCGGATGTCATGGAGTGCAGCAGTGCCTATATCAACAAGAAGTTTCATGCGCGTGAGCTCGAGGCGCTCAACGGCGTCAGGGTTGTCGAACAGCCGAACTTCCACCGCCAGTTGCAGGATGTCAAACGCGAGCAGCCCGATCTGATTGTCACATCGCTCATGACAGCCAATCCGTTTGTCGGTAACGGCTTTGTCGTCAAGTGGAGCATGGAGTTTACGCTGATGCCGATCCATAGCTGGTCGGGAGTGTTCACCCTGGCCAACCTCTTTGTCGCCCCGCTGATGCGTCGTGCGAAACTGCCTGCGTTCGACGAATCGATATGGCTGAAAGGGGTTATGCCCAGTGCCGAGTAATTCAACTATGGAAATGCAAATCAAAGGGAACAGACCATGCGTTTAGCTTTCTGGCTCTATGAGGGAACCGCTCTTCATGGTATCAGCCGTGTGACCAACAGTATGAAAAATGTTCATACTGTCTACCATGCCCCTCAGGGAGATGATTATATAACAGCAACATATACCATGCTGGAAAGAACCCCGCAATTTCCGGGACTTTCCATAAGCGTCGTTCGTGGACAGGATCTCGCCCGGGGCGAATCACGTCTTCCTTCAACGCTGCAGCAGGTTGAAGAGCACTATAATCCTGAGATGATCGTCGTTGCGCCGAGCTGCAGTACCGCACTGCTTCAGGAGGATCTCGAACAGCTTTCGCGTCATTCCGGGGTAGATCCCGGGAAGGTTTTTGTGTATGACGTCAATCCGTTCAGGATACAGGAGCATGAGGCTGCAGAAGGGCTGTTTACCGAGCTCGTCAAGCGTTCAGCCCAGCCGCAGACACTGACGGAAAAACCCAGTGTCAACCTGCTCGGCTTCACCTCTCTGGGATTTCATCTCCGTTCAGATCTGACCAGCCTCCGAAGGATTCTCAGGACCCTCGGTATCGAGGTCAATGTCGTCGCTCCCTGGGGTGCCGGAATGGGGGACCTCGCCAGACTGCCGTCTGCATGGGTCAACGTTGTGCCGTACCATGAAATGGGAGCAGGCGCGGCGAAGTACCTGCGCGAAAAGTTTGGCATGCCGATGCTTGCCGGAGCTCCTATGGGCGTCAACCCTACATTGAAGTGGATCGAAGACCTGCTTTCCCAGATCAACGATATTGCCCGTGAACGGGGTCTGCCTCTTCTTGAAATGCCGGATCTTACCGCATTTTCGCTTGACGGGCTCAGTGCTCCGAGCGGAGTGCCGTGGTTTGCCCGCACTGCCGACATGGAAAGTTTCAGCGGCAAACGGGCTTTCGTTTTTGGCGATGCCACTCATACTGTCGGTATGGTGAAGTTTCTCAAGGATGAGCTCGGTATGCAGATTATCGGCGCGGGGACCTATCTTTCCCGGCATGCGGACTGGGTGCGCAGCGAACTTGAGGGCTACCTTCCCGAGCCATTGATGGTGACCGATCAGTTTCAGGAGGTCGCCAGGAAAATCGAGGATGAGATGCCGGAACTGGTGTGCGGCACGCAGATGGAACGCCACAGCTGCCGCAAGCTCGACGTTCCCTGCATGGTGATCTCGACTCCGACGCATATCGAGAACCATCTGATCGCCTATTACCCTATTCTCGGTTTCGAGGGGGCGGATATTCTTGCCGACAGGGTCTATACCTCCTGCAAGCTTGGCCTTGAGAAGCATCTTATCGACTTTTTTGGCGATGCAGGCCTTGAGTACGAGGATGATGCAGAAGCAGCCGGTCCGTCAGCCAAAGGTCATGGCGATGCTGAATCGGGCGAGTCGGCAGCAGGCAGGGGCAGCGTTGCTTCGTCGCTTGCTTCGGAGGGCGATGGTATGCCCTGGACCGATGATGCAGAGAAAATGCTGAGAAAAGTGCCGTTTTTCGTCCGGAAAAAGGTCCGGAAAAATACCGAGAACTATGCTCGTGAAATCGGCGAGACAACCATTTCCGGCGATGTTTTCCGACAAGCCAAGGAAGCGCTTGGCGGGTAAGGGAACTCATTCATTTGTCTAATATTTTAATTCTATCGTTGTCATCATGAGTTTAATCCTGGCTGTATATGGAAAGGGAGGTATCGGTAAAAGCACCACGACCGCCAATATTTCCGCGGCTCTTGCTCTTCAGGGCGCAAAAGTGCTTCAGATTGGTTGTGATCCCAAACATGACAGTACTTTTCCGTTGACCGGAACGCTGCAGAAAACCGTTATCGAGGCACTTGAGGAAGTTGATTTTCATCATGAAGAACTCGAGAAAGAGGATATCATCGAGACCGGATTTGCCGGGATCGATGCGCTCGAGGCGGGCGGACCGCCGGCAGGCAGCGGCTGCGGAGGGTATGTTGTCGGTGAAGCGGTAAAGCTCCTCCAGGAACTCGGCCTCTATGACCAGTATGACGTCATTCTGTTCGACGTGCTTGGCGATGTTGTCTGCGGCGGTTTCAGCGCCCCTCTCAACTATGCCGACTACGCGGTCATTATCGCTACCAACGATTTCGACAGCATCTTCGCTGCAAACCGCCTCTGCATGGCAATCCAGCAGAAGAGCGTACGCTATAAGGTCAAGCTTGCCGGCATTGTCGCCAACCGTGTCGATTACGTCAAGGGCGGTGGGACCAACATGCTTGAACAGTTTTCCGACAAAGTGGGGACCAAGCTGCTTGCCCGGGTGCCGTATCATGAACTGATCCGCAAGAGCCGCTTTGCCGGTAAAACCATGTTTCAGATGGAGGATGGTCCCGACAAGGACGATTGCCTGAAACCCTACAATGAAATTGCGGAATTTCTTCTTTCGGAGAATCCTTCAGCCTCTGTGCCCGTTCCGATCGGCGACCGTGATATTTTTGAGATTGTCGGCGGATGGCAGTAGGGGAAGAGATGGCCGCTGGCAGTATCCAGTCGGCAACAACAGGTACAGGTATTACAACGGCGGCTTTCGGGCCGCCTTTTTTTATGAGGCGCGTAGAGGATGATCCTGGATGCTCCGCGTTTTCTGTTGTGATGCTATTGCTGTAAATTAAACGGAACGGAACGCACATCGGGAGAGCAGCCTATGACGATGACCCTCGCTTTTGACGTCTACGGGACGCTGATCGACACGCACGGGATGGTGTCGGAGCTTCGGGAATTCGCGGGAGAACGGGCCGGAGAGTTTTCGCGCATCTGGCGGGAAAAGCAGCTCGAATACTCGTTCCGCAGGGGGCTCATGCAGAACTACGAGACGTTTGCGGTCTGCACCCGCCACGCGCTCGACTACACCTGCGCGTTCTGCGGTGTGCCGCTCACTGTGCCGGGGCTTGTGGAACTTGAAAAACATATTTCAGAGTACCACGACAGCGGCTCCGAAATCAACCCGTAAACGAGGAGCATGAATGAAAGACATATTGCCGGGCGGTCGAGAGGAAGACAGAGAACCATTGAGATGATTGACGACCGGTGTGCGCTGTTGAAAAATTCTTGCTCTGGGCCGCAGTCTATCGACAAAGGAAACGATACGCCGGCAGAGACGGTCATTGCTTCTCTCAGAACCCAGCTAAAAACATGAACCCTGCCAAAGTTGACAGAAACCGGTTGGAGCAACTTACCGACCTTCCCAATGTCGGACCGGCTATCGCGGCCGATCTTCGCCTGATCGGTATCGAAAGTCCTGCCGATCTTGCCGGCCGTTCTCCTGTCGGGCTCTATCATGGCCTGTCATCGGCCAAAGGTGAACGTCAGGACCCCTGCGTGCTGGACGTGTTCATCTCTATCACCCGCTTCATGGGGGGGGAGGAGCCTCTCCCTTGGTGGCACTATAGCGCCGAGCGGAAAAGGATGTTCGAAATATGAAGATGTCCTGGACAGGACTGGACAGGACGGGTGAGAGGGGTTGCAGGGCACCTCTATTGTAGTTGTTCCGCGATTGACTATAAATAGCGATGCCCTGAACAAGTGTTTGCGGGATGACGGTATTCCAGCAGAATGGCGGTCAGATGTGGCAGGTGTAGCGGCAGGTGATCGCTCCGCTTTCGCCGGTGATGGAGGATTCGATTTTTGTGTCGTGGGAGACCAGTTCTCTGAGCAGCCTGGTGAAGGTGCCGAGGTAGAAGTTGCCGACGACCGGAATGGTCGGGCAGGTGACCTTGACGGTGATTTCCGGGGTTTTTCCGGTGGTATAGCTGAAATCGCCGCTGCCTGCGAAAGTCCATGCGTTTTTGCTGATGGCGAAGATCAGGATTTTGAACGCAAGACCCGGAGGCAGGGGCTTGAGCAGTTTCTGGAAAAGGCCGGGAATTCTGACCCGCAGGAGGTAGGCGGCGGTACGCTGGCCGGAGTCGTTGAGAATGTGGACCATGATTTTTTCTCCCAATTCCTTATCGAGGGCCTGAACGAGAGCGTGAAATTTCGATTCCTCTGTCATTTCCGAAGGAAGGTTCCCGATCAGGTGTTTATGGCCTGCGCGGGCGAGAATTGCTTCGGCTTCAGCCTTGCCATATTTGGATTCAAGCGCTGCGACGGTCTGTATGATGGAGTTAGGGCCTATTTTTGCGGGTTCGCTCATGGATGGACGGTGCTATGTTTCAGAGACTCTTTGCTGAAAATACACTTCCGGGACATGGTTTCAAATTCATTTCTCTCTTGCTGTGCGGATGCCTGTCCGTAGATCCAGCGTGATGTTCCCGGTTGTCCAGCCCTTGCGGACGGTAACCGGATCGGGGTGTATGAGCAGATGGTCTGCAGGCCTGAATGGAGAAATGCTTCCAGGATCCCATTGAAGGTCTTTTTCGCCGGCAGCACTTTCTTTTTTCGGGAGATATGCGCTGACGAGATAACTGCCGGCAGGAAGACCTGTCAGCAGAAATGGCTGTTCTGTGAGCGGACTGCTTCGGACTGTTGTCCGGTACCATCTGCCTGTCGCCGTATTGACTGCTTCGATGACTGCCGGATGGCGCGGGGAGCGAATCGTTCCGATAATGGCCCCGGGTTCCGCCGGTTCGGGTATGCTGTCGCGACGGGCTGTCGCAGGGGGCTTTTCGTGGACGGTCGAGGTCATTCTGAAGAGGAGCGGCCCGGATCCGGTTTCAGCGTATTCGATGCTGCCGGCAGCATGCCATTCCCTGTCGATGTCGAGGACCCTGTTTCCGTCTGCATCCATGAAGGCGATGAGCCGGTAACTGCCGGTCTTGAGGTGGTTGAACCGGAACGAGCCATCAATGCCAGTCTGTACCACATAGTCGGGATGGCGTTCAGGGACAGGCTTTTCAGGTGACCCGCTCCGGGATTGCACAAGAAATGCATAGACCAGCGCGCCGGTCGCGGGTTTGTTCTGCCGCGTATAGACGATCCCGCTGATTTCACCGCTGTCAAGGTCAGGGCCGGTAGAAAAAGCGTAGGTATAGCTGCGGTCGAGTTCGTTGCCCCGGCTGCTCTTCAGGGATTTGTTGAATGAAATGGAGTAGGTTCTGTCGGGCTCGAACGGTTCATTGAAGATGACGAAGGCTTCCTGACCGGTACTCCTGATTGCATACCCTTTGATGTCCGGCGAAAAAACGATCGAGCGTCTCAGGGAGGCAGTGGTAACGTAACGGTTGAAGGTGAACCGGATGAACCCGGGCCGGATATTGGTTGAGAGCGCTTCAGGTTCGGCTTCGGTTATCTGCAGTGGAGCGGTATCCGGAGGGCCTCCGGAAGGAGGACGGTCAGTGGCGCATCCGGCTGTCAGAAGCAGCAGCAGGCAAATGAAGAGCAAGTTCGGGGATGGCACTGGCTTCAAGCAAACCTCCGGCTTCAATTGGGTGACGTATGTTCGATTGTAAGTCAGCAGAGAAATTCGTAAATTAAAAACTCATGAAGTTCTATGAAAATTTTTTTTGTGAAAAATAGATTGTTTTTGATTTAGATGTCCAGAAGCACTTGTAAGGTTCTTTATGTATCTGGTGAAATTTCCCCCTTTATAAGGGTCAGTGCTCTTGCCGACTTTATGGCATCGTTTCCCCAGGCAATGGAGGAGGAGGGGTGTGAAGCCCGTATTATGATGCCGAAATACGGTGTTATCAACGACCGTAAGTTCCGCCTCCATGATGTTTTGCGTTTATCGGATATTGAGGTCCGTTCAAAAGAGAAAACGGATTTGCTCCATGTCAAGGTTACTGCTCTTCCTTCGAGCAAAATACAGACCTACTTCCTCTACAACGAAAAATATTTCAAGCGTAACGGGCTGTTTGCCGATATGCAGCAGGGCGGAGATGTCAAAAACAGCCTTGAAAGGGTCGTGTTTTTCAATCTTGGCGTTCTTGAAACGTTGCAGCGTCTCGGGTGGAAGCCGGATATCATTCACTGTCACGACTGGTACGCAGGACTTGTTCCGCTTTTGTTGAAAACCCTTTACGCGGACTGTGAATTCTTCAGGGATATTCATACGGTTCTGACCGTGCACAATGTTTATCGCCAGGGGCTATATCCCCTCAAGGGGTTCCGGAAGATGCTGCCGGCCGAGGTCGTCGACAAGCTGCATGTCGAGGACGATACGGTCAATATGCTGTTTACCGCAGTGGAGCATGTCGATGCCGTTACTACGCCCTCGGATACCTATGCAGGTATGCTTGCCGATGGTTCAGCGGAATCTTTCGGTCTTGAAAGGGTCCTTGAAAAACGTTCAACCGGTCTCGTCGGCATTGCTAACGGTCTGGATACCAAGCAATGGAATCCGGCTGCTGACAAGCTGATCAGGAAGAAGTACGATGCCGAACGTCTTGCCGAGAAAACGGAAAATAAAAAATATCTGCTCGAGGAATTCTCCATGGAGTACGACGAGGATATTCCTCTTGTAGGGTCGGTCATTAACGCTGAGCGTTTTCAGGGATCTGAGCTGCTCATCGATTCGATAGACAGCCTTATGGAGCTCGATTTTCAGCTCATCGTTTCCGTCTCCGGCGACAAGGAGTTGATCCGGCAGCTGCAGGAGAAGGCAAAAGCCTATCCCGGCAAGCTTGCCGTTCACCCTGAATTTACCGACGCATTTTTCCATCAGCTGATGGCTTCATCCGATCTGCTGCTTATCCCGGCAGAGGTTGAGTCATGCGGCATGATGCAGCTTTTTGCTATCGGTTACGGTTCGGTTCCTGTCGTCTACACGGCGGGAGGAAATGTTGAAACCATTGAGGAGATCGATGGCGACAGCAACGGGTCCGCCTTCGTGTTTCATGACTACAGCACCGCGGCGCTGTGTGCGAAGCTTGAAGAGGCGCTTCAGCTTTATGGCGATCGTGAGCGTTGGGAGCAGCTTGTTGCCGGCAATATGGCCAGGGACCTGACATGGAAAAATTCCGCTGAAAAGTACAATGGCGTCTACCAGGAGGTCCGCGGGAGTGAGTGATCAGGCGCTGAAAAAGGTTAAGGTTTTATTTCTTGACAGAGACGGTACGATCAATCATGATATAGGAACGTATGTGACCTCGCCAGAGCAGTTCCGCCTGATCGACAGGGCGGCCGAAGCGGTTGGCCTGGCTCGGGCGGCAGGTTTTGAGATTGTCATCGTGACCAATCAGGCCGGTATTGCCAAAGGCATCCTCACCCCTGAAGCTCTTGATGATGTCCATGCGTACATGCATGAATTGCTGGGTTCTGGCAATGCCTCGTTTGACCGGATCTACTACTGTCCGTTTCATCCGGATTATCCCCATCCGGTCTATGACCGTTTCAGGGATTGCCGGAAACCGGAAACAGGTATGGTTGAACGCGCCATTGCCGAATATCGCGAATGCGGCTGCGAGATTGATCTTCGTCATTCGTTTCTTATAGGAGATAAGGCTGCCGATGTCGAGTGCGCTCTCAGGGCAGGGCTCAGACCGATTCTCGTAAGAACCGGGTATGGCGAGGAACCGCTCTGCAGGGAGAAAAACCTTCTTCCCGAATATGTTGCCGACGACCTGTATGATGCCGTTGCCGGTTATATCCTTTCACAACAGCTCTCTTGATTTTCCTGATATACCGGGATGCTTCACTGTTACGTGCATATTCCGTTCTGCAGAAACCGCTGCAGATACTGTGATTTTTTTCTGATAACCCGGGATGGGTTTCAGGAATCCTTTTTCCGGGCGCTCCGTGAAGAGACCAGTTCCCGTGCTCAGCTGCTCTGTGGGCAGACCATCCGTTCCGTTCATTTCGGCGGCGGAACTCCTTCGCTTGTCGACTGTCGATTTCCTGACGAGTGGCTTAACCAGGTTTCCGGGTATGCGAGCTTTCATCCCGATGCGGAGATCACGCTTGAAGCCAATCCTGAAGATCTGAACCCGGGAGCACTGGCGTCCTGGTCGTCGATAGGCGTGAACCGTCTGAGCATCGGTATTCAGTCTTACGGAAGCCGCAAGCTTCGCGAACTTGGTCGTGCTCACGATGCTCTGTCTGCACATCGGGTTACCGAAGAAGCGCTCAAACGTTTCCGGAATGTCAGTGTCGATCTGATCTGCGGGGTTGAGGGGGAGTCGCCGGATGAGTGGCAGGCGGATCTCGATGCCGCTCTTTCCTTCGGTCTGCAGCATCTGTCGGTCTATATGCTGACCGTCGAACCTTCAACCAGCCTTGCCCGTGACGTCAGAAAAGGCCTCGTTCGGGTGCCTGGCGAAGATGATCTTGCATCGTTCTATACCATTGCCTCAGACAGGCTGTCCTCTTCGGGTTTCGAACATTATGAAGTATCGAATTTCTGCAGGGAGGGCTGTTTTTCACGCTATAATATGGGATGCTGGCAAAGGGAATCGTATCTTGGGTTCGGTCCTTCCGCACACTCCCTCTACACATCCGGGGGCCCTGAGTGGCGCAGTTCCAATGTTTCGAGCCTGAAGCGTTATATCGCCGAACCTCGTGAGGACGGAGCACGGAGGGAGTATCTTTCTGAAAAGGATTGTCGGAATGAGCAGATTTTTCTTTCCCTTCGTTTGCGGAAAGGGCTTGACGCCGGTCTTCTGCAGCGCTGGCATGCCTTTGATCCCCGGATCGATGCGGCGGTCGAGGCATTCAGAGAAAAAGGGTGGCTTGAGGTGACCGGCCGGACCCTGAAGGTGAGCCGGAAAGGATTTCTGTTTGCCGATCGTATTGCAGAGGAGCTGCTCCTCTGAGGAAATTGACAGATGGTATCAGGAGCGTCTATGAAGCACAGTGATTTGAACCGGCTTATTGCAGCGGTGCTGTTTTTTCTTTCAGGGGCCGTCTATCTCATGACCATGGCACCGACCCTGTCATTCTGGGATTGCGGCGAATTTATCGCAACCGCGCATACTCTCGGTGTGCCCCATCCGCCGGGTGCACCGCTTTTTCTCCTGGCAGGACGGGTGATCTCCATGATTCCTTTTTTCAGCGACATCGGCGCCCGGGTCAACTTGCTCAGCGTCATATCGAGTGCCGCTACGGTTATGATGACCTATCTGGTGACTCTTCGTCTGATTATTCTCTATCGAACAACAGATCCTGACAGCTGGATTCCCGTTGAAAAAGTATCTGCGTACGGTGGCGCTTCGGTGGGGGCTCTCGTTCTTGCGTTTTCTGACAGCTTCTGGTTTAATGCTGTCGAGACCGAGGTGTACGCGGCTTCGACCTTTTTTACCGCCCTGGTGGTCTGGTTGCTTCTGCGATGGTATGAAGAGGAGCAGGAAAGCGGCAGCGAGCGCTGGCTGCTTGTCGCCATGTATGTGATCGGTCTGTCAATCGGAGTCCACCTGCTCAGCCTGCTGGCGGTGTTTGCTGTAGCCATGGTCTACTATTACAGGAAGTACGAAGTGACGCTGAAATCATTCGTCGCTATGATGCTTGCCGCATCAGGTCTTTTTCTGTTCATCTATGCCGGGGTTATCAAGGGACTGCCGTTTCTTCTTCAGCGCTTTTCGTGGTGGGGCGCAACAGCGATGCTTGCTGCCATGATCTACGCGGTCGTTTATGCGCACCGTCAACGACATGTGATGATGCACACCCTCAGCATGTCGCTGCTTCTCCTGGTTATCGGGTATACCTCCTATGCCATGATTTTCGTGCGTGCCAACGCCGGCCCGCCGATCAACGAGAACAATCCGTCAACCCCGGAGGCTTTTTTCTCGTATCTGAACCGGGAACAGTACGGAGATCTTCCTCTCTGGCCGAGGCGATGGTCTTCAGAGCCTGTTCATCAGTATTTCTACAAGCTCTACAGCAGCGATGCCGACTATTTTCTCCGCTACCAGCTTGGCCATATGTATATGCGGTATTTCGGCTGGCAGTTCATCGGCCGCGCTCATGCAGGAACCGGTGCTCCTGTTGACTGGTCCAGACTATGGGGACTGCCTTTTTTTCTCGGTGTCGGCGGCGCATTTTTCCAGATGCGGCGGCAGTGGAAAACGGGATCGGTGATACTGGCCCTGTTTCTGCTTACCGGAGCGGCGCTGGTAGTCTATCTGAACCAGACCGAGCCGCAGCCAAGAGAGCGCGATTACAGTTATGTCGGCAGTTTTTTTGCCTTCGCACTCTGGATCGGGATCGGTGCAGAGCGTCTTGTCATGGAAGTGCGCCGTTTGTTCTCCTCAGCCGCTATGCAGAAGACAGCAGCTGTACTGATGCTCGGAACGCTCGTGCTTCTGGTTGACGGGCGGATGCTGCTGGCGAACTATTTCACCCATGACCGTTCAGGCAACTATGTTCCCTGGGACTGGGCATGGAACATGCTCCAGAGCTGTGACCGCGATGCGATCATTTTTACCAACGGCGACAATGACACCTTTCCGCTCTGGTATCTCCAGGAGGTCGAAGGTATACGTACCGATGTGCGAGTGGTGAATCTCAGTCTTGCCAATACAGGATGGTATCTCGAACAGCTGAAGAATACCTCCCCGAGAGGGGCCAGGCCCATTCGCTTCGGTCTCAGCGACAGCGATCTGCGCCAGATCAGCTATGTTGCGCTTGATCCGGTTGAGGTCCGCTTCGGGGCCGGCAGTGAAAAAAAACGTCTGATCGACGAGTATGCAGCAGCGGGGATCGATCCACCGGCTGTTGCGCAGGACAGCCTGCAATGGATTATTTCCCCTACGGTGAATTTCAGGGGGCAGGGATTTATCCGTCCTCAGGATGTTGCCGTCTATGAGATCGTGATGAATAATTTCGGGGTACGTCCAATCTATTTTGCACTGACTGTCGGCCGCGACAATCTTCTCGGTCTCGATCAGTTTCTCCAGCTTGAGGGTCTGGCCTACCGTCTTGTGCCGATGCGTTCGTCCGAAGGTGATTCCATGGTAAGCCTTCCCCGGCTTTACTCGATGCTCTGTGAAACATTCCGGTATCGCAATCTGAATAATCCGGGAGTGTTCATCGATGAAACCGCGGCACGGCTGAGCAGCAACTACAAGCCACTGTTCAGTCGCCTTGCGCTCGGACTTGCCGAGGTTCCTGATGGAGAGATTGCAATACCGTCCATCGACGGGCAACGCCGTACCTTCCAGCGAAAGGCTCTTGCGCTTCAGGCCCTTCAGCGCTCAGAGGAAGTACTGCCGCTTGAACGCTATGGCCTTGACCCTGAATTTATCGCTTCCGAGGTTTATCTTTATGTCTTGCTTGGTGAAAAGCAGAGGGCTGATCCATATATTTCCTATCTTGAAAAGCGTGCGGCATCAACGACTTCCGAGGCTGACCCCGGGCTGTATTATGCCCTTGCACTGTCGTTGCGCGAAGTGGGCCGGTCCGATGCATCACACGCTATCCTGGAGAAGCTGCTCCGGGAGGGGGATTCGTTAAGGAGAGGCCGGTAAAACGGGTATCTGAAAGAAGAAACGTACATGTTCATGAGTAGTAGCAGCATCATACACCCAACTGCGATCATCGGTTCCGGGGCTGAAATAGGCGAGGGCGTCAGGATCGGTCCGTATACCGTTATCGATGATGATGTCCGGATCGGGCGCAATACCGAGATAGGACCCCACGTTCATATTGCCGATGGGGCAAGAATCGGCGAATCATGCCGGATTTTTTCCGGTGCAGTGCTCGCCACTGTTCCGCAGGACCTGAAATTCGAAGGAGAAAAAACATACCTTCATGTCGGAGACCGAACCGTTATCCGTGAATGCGTGACCCTTAACCGGGGGACGAAAGCCAGCGGGAAGACCGTTGTCGGTTCCGATTGCCTGATTATGGCATATGTCCATGCCGGCCATGATTGCGTTATCGGTAACCATGTCATTATTGCCAACTCGGTACAGTTCGGCGGTCATTGCCAGGTCGAAGACTTTGCCGTTGTTGGCGGTCTTGCCGGGATTCACCAGTTTGTCCGGATTGGTCGCTACGCCATGGTCGGGGGTATTTCAAGGGCCTCTCTCGATGTTCCGCCTTTTGTAATGGCCGGCGGCCACGACAAGTTCCGGTTTGAAGGGCTCAATATCGTCGGCCTTAAAAGGCGCGGCTTTTCTTCAGTGCAGCTTGATGGTATCCGTCAGATATACAGGATCATTTTCCAGTCGGGCATGCTGCTGCGTAATGCGCTTGACAAGGTCCGGACCGATTGCCCGGAAAGTCATGAGCGCGAGGAGGTGCTGGCTTTTTTTGATACGAGTTCGGCAAAAAGAAAGTTTATCCGTCCCTATAACGCGTAATCATTGAGCATGACCTGGGCAATAGGTATAGATCTCGGGGGGACTGCGGTTAAAATCGCACTTATCGAACGCCATACAGGCATTGTCCGCCAGGAGCGCCATGCGACCAGGCTTGACGACGGACCTGAGGGCGTTATCGCCCAGATAGCGTCACTTGCCCGGGAATTTTGCGATGACGGCATGGTCCGGTCCGGTCCGGATTGTTTTGCCGGTATCGGGCTTGGGGCCCCGGGAGCCGTCGACAGTGCACGGGGAATGCTCAGCTATCCCCCCAATCTTCCTGGCTGGACCCGGTATCCGCTGCGCGATGCGCTGCAGAGGGCTCTGGATCAGAACGGAACATCCGTTCCCTCTCTTGTCGTCGATAACGATGCCAATGCTGCGGCACTTGGCGAAGCTGTTTTTGGCGCAGGCCGGAAGTTTACGGATTTTATGCTGGTCACTCTTGGTACCGGGGTCGGCGGCGGCATTATCCTCAACAGGGAACTCTATCGAGGTTCTCACGGAACGGCGGGTGAAATCGGCTACCTGACGATCGATTACCAGGGCGGTAGCGTCCATGCAGGGGTCAGGGGGACGGTTGAAAGCCTCATAGGCAAAGACAGGATCGTTGCTCTCGGAAAAGCGCGTTATCGGGACAATCCCAGGGAGCTCTGGTCGGAAGAGCATCACGGCCAGGACCTTTGCCGGCTTTCTCCCAGAACGCTTGAACATGCGGCGCATGCCGGAGATGCGATTGCCGTATCGATATGGGAAGATGTTGGTGCTATTCTCGGCGTCGGTCTTGCCGGCGTTGTCGCGCTGATGGACGTCAGGAAGTTTGTGATCGGCGGCGGCATTTCGGGAGCAGGGAACCTTGTGGTCCAGCCCGCTCTGGTCAGGCTTCGTCAGTCTACGCTCCCTTCGATGCATGACGATCTGGAAGTGATAACCGCATCGTTAGGCAACGATGCTGGCGTCTACGGAGCAGCAGCACTCTGTTTTGAGTCGTTATGATACCTGATTGATGATGATTCAGGAGCTTCTGCATATTGTTTTTCCCGATGTGTGTGTGACCTGTGAAACCCGTCTTCAGCCTGAGGAGCGCGCAATATGCGGCAGATGCCGTCGATCGTTCGATGCGTTTCCTGATAACGATGCCTCCGGATATGCTGTCCGGGAGGTGATGCATCGTCATCATCCTGTCGCTCCGGTTCCTCTCGAGGCAATCGCGCTCTACAGGTTTCATCACGATGACGCTCTGCAGAGGGCGCTTCATGCCATGAAGTACAAGGGGGTTTTTCAGTTGTGTACGCTTTTCGGTGCGTTGCTGGCCTCGAAAATTGCCGGTCAACGGCTGGTTGACGATGTCGGCGCGGTTGTGCCTGTGCCGCTGCACAAGCTGAAAAAAATGACGAGGACCTATAACCAGTCAGAGCTTATTGCTCGTGAGATAGGTCGTCAATGTCACTTTCCGGTCGATCGGCATCTGATTCGCAGGACACAATATACGGCTTCGCAAACCGGTCTTTCGGCAACAGAGCGTTGCCGCAATGTTGCCAATGCTTTTTCCCCGACAGGAAAACCGGTGCCTGATCATGTTCTTCTTGTAGATGATGTTATGACAACCGGTTCGACGCTTGCCGCCGCTATGGAAGCTCTCGCGGAGGGTGGCGCAGAACGTATTTCTCTTGCAATCGTGGCTCTTGCCACCTCCTGAAAACACGGTATGGATCTGTTCTACACACCACCGGAATGTATCGATCTTCGTGCAGGTATGCTTGTCGTCGAGGGTGAAGAGTTTTTTCACATTGTCCGCGTTCTGCGCCGCAGGGAAGGCGACAGCATCGTGGTTACCGATGGCTGCGGACTGTCGGTGGATGGCGTGATTGCTGCAGTCGGGAAGGGTTCGCTGAGTGCTTCGATTTCATCTGTTCGTCGAATCGATCCTCCTTCTACCCGGGTGACCGTAGCGATATCGCTGTTGAAATCAGCCCAGCGTTTCGATTTTTTTCTTGAAAAAGCAGCTGAACTTGGCGTTACGGCCATCATTCCCATGGTCACTTCCCGAACCGTTTCCCAGCCGCGAGGGGAGAAAATTCATCGCAAAGCCGAACGCTGGAAAAAAGTATTGATCGCAGCTTCGCAGCAGAGCAAGCGGTATTATCTGCCCGATATCAGTGAGCCGCGGAGTTTTTCCGAGGTTCTCTCGTTGGAGGGATATGACGAAAAGCTCATCCCTTACGAGTCTTCAATTCAATCGCCTGCTGTTTCTCCGGCAGGAAAAAACGTATTGTTCGTTATTGGCGGTGAAGGCGGTTTTACCGAAATAGAGGTGCAGCAAGCAAGGCAGGCAGGGTTTAGCGATATCTCCTTCGGGACTTCCATTCTCAGGGCTGAAACTGCCGGAATATTTGCTGTTGCGATGGTTCGTGCCGAAATGCTTTCACATCCCAATCAATATTGAGAAGAAAGGAGATTCTCATGAAGAGAGCTGAGCTCAATAACCTTGTTTTGCTGAGCCTTGTGCTTCTTATTTCAGCAATTTTTTTATCCATGATCTATGATTTTCTCATGGTTATTCTTATTGCTGCGATCTTTTCAAGTCTTGCCTTGCCGGTCGTCCGTTTTTTTGAGCGTTTGCTCAAGGACCGCAAGAGTCTGAGTTCAGCACTGGCTCTTATTACGGTATCTCTGATCGGGATTTTTCCTCTGCTTGCCCTTATGGGGATCGTTGCCGCCCAGGCAATCCGGATCAGCCGTTCGGCAGGACCATGGATAGAAAAGCGCCTTGAGGAACCGACAGCATTTCATGATGTGTTCCGCAGCATGCCGTATTATGAAACCTTCAACGCCTATAGTGACGTCATTCTGCAGAGAGCCGGCGAGATGGTCAGTAAAACGGGGACATTTCTTTTCGACAACATTTCATCCTTCACTCTTTCGACAGTCCATACGCTTTTTCTCTTTTTTGTCTTTCTCTATACCATGTTTTTTTTCCTCCGTGACGGCAGGGAGATTCTCCGTCAGGTGCTCTATTATCTGCCCCTGACCGAAAGCGATCAGTCCCGTATGCTCGATAAGTTTACCTCAGTAACCAGAGCGACGATACGGGGAACTTTCGTCATAGGGATCATCCAGGGTACTCTTGCAGGTGTCGCATTTCAGATTGCCGGGATTGACAGCGCTGTTTTCTGGGGCGCAATCATGACCGTGCTGTCGGTCATACCCGTTGTCGGTTCAGGTCTTGTATGGGTTCCTGCCGTTATCTATCTCTATGCGACAGGAGATTTTATGGCAGCCACCGCTCTTCTGGTTTTTTGCGGTATCCTTGTCAGCAGCATCGACAACATCCTTCGCCCTATCCTTGTCGGTCGAGATACCCGGATGCATGAACTGCTGATTTTTTTCGGGACCATTGGCGGGATCGGGCTTTTCGGCATAGCCGGTTTTATTGTCGGACCGATCATCGCTGCGCTGTTTATTACCGTCTGGGAAATTTATGGTGAAACATTCAAGGAGTATCTCAACGATGCCCGACAGTCCGGGGAGAACTTGTAGCGCTCTCCTGTGTTTTGCGGGAGTTTGTTCCGAGTGCGCACCGCTTCGTTGTTCTGCACCGGGGGGCAGCACCTGATAGGGCGACGATGCCTTGTTCTGTTGATTGCACGGGTATTTTTCATACATTGAAAGAGACGTATAATGAGTTGTCGAGTGTTTTCAACGAGGGGATCAACGATGAAGAGGTCAGCAGAACCGGGTCGCCGAACAGGCGTGTCATGGGCAGTTGCGTGGTGTGCCGTACTCCTGATGGTGTTCTGTTTCCCGGTATTTTCCGGGGCTGGGCAACTCAGACAGGATGCGCTCGATACACGGCCCCTTGATATATCGTCGTATATCCTCAAAGACGTAGGGCGGGCCGAGGTGCTGCTTGAAAAAGATGTCGCAAAACGTCATGAGCCAGCAAGTCTCACCAAGATCATGACCTGCATTCTCGCTATTGAAAGTGCCCGGCTCAACGAGTACGTCACGATTCCTCTTGAAGCAACCAGAGTCGAGCCGACCAAGGCCGGTTTTCTGCCGGGCGAAAAAATACGACTCCTCGACCTGGTTAAGGCAGCTATGGTCAAATCGAGCAATGATGCTGCGTTTGCTATTGCTATCCATCTCGGGGGCAGTGTTCAGGGATTCTCGGCTATGATGAACGCCAAAGCCGTGGAGCTTGGAATGTCCCGGTCCCATTTCACCAATCCTGCCGGTTTCGATCGCCTTCAGTACGTCGGTCACTATTCGACAGCAGGCGATATGCTGCGTTTGACCGAGTATGCGATCGGCAATGAGATCTTTAATTACATCGCAGGGCTTGACGAGGTGACGATAGCTGAAAAACGTTCCGGAAAAACCTATACGCTCAGGACCAGCAATAAATTGCTTCGTCGCTATCCGTATGCGGTCGGTATAAAGACCGGATACACGTTCAGGGCAGGGAAGTGCCTTATTGCAAGGGCAAAAAAAGACGACAGGGATATTGTGCTGGTCATGCTTAATGCGCACCTCGATCGCTGGTCGGTAGCCGAAGAGCTTTTCGAGAAAGCTTTTTCTCGGCAGGGACCCGGGAAGGCCGCTTTTGGTCCGAGAAACCATGATTTCCGCGCATCGTTGATTCTGAAGGGTAATGAACTGCAGTAGGTGTTGCTTCAGGGTATCGTGCCCGGTTTCGGGCTTGACCTTCCGGGAGTACGGTACGAATAACGGTCAAGGGATCACGGCGGAAGGCTCAAAAAAAACCCCGGCTTGTTTCCGGGGTTGTTGCATAGGCATAGACGCTGTTGCACGGACTGTCAGTTGTTGACGCGGACAGCTTCTTCTGTAGAAAAGAAAAATCCTGCCTCGATCTGTGCGTTGTCTGCCGAGTCTGAACCGTGGATGATATTTTCGCCTTTGCTGTCGGCATACAGGTTACGGATAGTTCCTTCAGCCGCTTCAGCAGGATCGGTTGCCCCGATCAGTGTGCGGAAATCCTCAACAGCGTTGTCTTTTTCAAGAATCATCGGTACACAGGGGCCGGAAGACATGAATTCAACGAGTTCACCGTAAAACGGCCGTTCACGGTGGACAGCATAGAATTCACCTGCTGTTTCTGCGGTAAGTTTTGTTTTTTTCATAGCAACAACACGGAAGCCTGCGCGTTCGATTTTGTCGATAACTGCTCCGATGAGCTGTTTGCGAACACAGTCCGGTTTGAGAATGGTAAGCGTCCTTTCCATCTGATTGATCTCTTTTTTCGGTTTACAATAGGGTGAACATCATACAACTGATTCGGGTGCGAAGATACACAATGTCCTGCGAATATGGAAACCCGGGTTCCCTGCGCCTCACCCGATGCGCCTTATCAGAGGCGCTATTTGTTTGCTTGCTTTGAGGATACGCCACTCGAGGCGTTATTGAAGATTACCAGGATTTTGTCTACCCGCTGCTTATTCATTTTAATGACCTTGAAGAGTATCCCGTGCCATTCGAGGATATCCATGACAGATGGGACTTTTTCAAGTTTAGTCATCATAAACCCTCCCATGGTGTCGTAGAGCGGATTGTCTTCATCGAGAAAGTTCTCGAGATTGAATTCCTGAATAAAGTCATCGACAGACAGCAGTCCGTCAATGATCCATGTGCGCTGACTTCTGCGTACGATTTTCCGGTTTCCCTCGACGTCATCGGCAGGAATATCGCCAACGATGCTTTCAAGAACATCGGTCAGGGTTATCCCTCCCTGGACCGATCCCTGTTCATCAATGACCAGAGCAAGGTGCGCACGGTTCTCCTTGAAGAGCTCGAGTACCTGAAATGCAGGGATCGATTCAGGGAGGAAGAGAGGCGCTTTCATGGCGTTGCGGATGGCGTCTTTCAGGTTGCCCGGGCTCAGCAGCTGCTTGTTGACCAGGTCGAGCGAACGAACGACTCCCTTCAGGTTGTCGAGACTGCCCTCCGCTACAGGAAATCTTGAACGGCCGCTTGCCTGCATTTTTGCAATGAGTTCTTCTTCTGTGGCATTCAGGTCAAGCCATTCGATTTCGCTCTTGGGCGTCATCATGGAATTGGCCCGTTTGTCGCTCAACCGGAAAATTCTCGATACCATATCATATTCAACCGACTCAAAGACCCCTTTTTTTGCACCCTGCTTGAGGAGCAGCATCACCTCTTCGTCGCTTACCAGAGGCTTTTCGGTTGGTTTTATGCCTATGATTTTCAGGACAATATTTGTTGATCCGTTAATCAGATGCACGATGGGCGCAATGATTCGGCAGATGATGTCTATGATTCTTGCGATAGACAACGCAATTTTTTCGGGGTGCTGCAGGGCAATTTTTTTCGGGGCGAGTTCACCTATGATCAGGGTGAAATAGGTTACTCCAATAACCACCAGACCAAGAGCAATTTCCTGACTGTAGGGCTGAAGATAGTCTATGCGGCTGACTATGTCCGCCAGAGGCTCGGACAGGGTTATGCCGCTGAATGCCCCGGCAAGCGTGGCGATCAGGGTAATGCCTACCTGTATAGCCGAGAGAAACTTTCCGGGATTGTCAAGCAGTTCCAGAACAAGCGATGCTCTTGAAACTCCGGCTTCGTGCAGTTCGTGCAATCTGGTTTCCCGGGATGAGATAATGGCGAATTCCGCCATCGAGAAAAAGCCGTTTGCCAGGATAAGGCAAAGAAGAATAAACAGTTCGAATATATCTGAGTCCATTGTTGTTGCGCCGGAGCGCTCTGAAAAATAAAAGATTTCGGGGTTGACAGAACAAAAATAGGGTAAAAATACAATGAATCAATGATGATACTTCTTCCCGAGGGAGTTTCCAAGCCTTCCGAGGTGAAGAACCTGTTACGATTGCGTGCCCTCGTTGCCTCTGCCCGATTGACAGGACGTGACCGGTATGGTATCGTAGGAGAAAAGAATCAGAGCGCTAATTGGTTCCCCTGCACCATCGGGCGTGCAACATCTTCTTTGATTCCCTGGTTGGTCGCAAGGCTTTTTATTGCTAAACTTTTTCATCCAGCTGTCCCATGTGCATGATGCGCTCTGTGCTGGTTTTCGTTCATGGACGCTATTCTGTCCTGCCTGGACCTTATGCATCGAAGTATTCCTGAATGACAACTTGACGATACCTGTCATGAACCTGCAACATCCTGTCAGATATTTTATCGCTTTGTTTCTCATTTCGATCGTTTCTGCCGGGTGTACCCGGCACTCTCCAACGGAGGATCGTCCGGGAATCTATTATGAAAAAGCGGCATCTCTTGTTCTGGAGCGTGACGACAATGCGGCTCTTGAAGCGCTGAGCCATGGGATCGCTCTTGATTCTCTCGACGGCTTTTCTCCCGCCACGGCAGCGGCGCTTGATATGAAGCGGCAGATTGAAGAGCGCAACGGAGATTTCTTCGATGCGCTCGATACGCACCGTCTCATTGAAAGCCGGTGTTCCGGAATGCTGGAACAGGAGAAAGACCGTGAACGTCTTCGCCAGAAGGCGATCATCTATTCTCTTCTCGGGGACGTTGACGAAGCCGTCAGGCTTATGCGTGATGAGCAGGGAGTGATGAAACGGGGCGATCTTCTCCTGATGGCCAGGTGGTATGAGATGGCAGGCCGGTTCGACCGTTCAGCAGAGGTCTATCAGGACCTCGCACGATCGGATGATCTTCTGTTGCGCATCGAGGGACTTGCCGGTCTTCTGGAACTCAGCCAGTACCGTACCTTTAACGGGCAGCGGCCGACAGCGTATTATGCTGTCAGGATCATTGCAACGGCAAAACAGCTTCTCGATACTCCCGGTCCTCCTCTTTTTCACGCTCGAGCGATACGAAGGGCGGCAATGAGCCTTGCCGAAACCGGACGTTATGACGAGGATGCGAGCTATCTTTTTTTTAAAGCGCTTTCGTATGCCCGGGCTTCGGGGGATGAGCGGCTTCAGCAGCTTCTTGATTTCGAATCAAACAATGTCCGTGCGGACAATCCCGATGTCTATGGCCGGACTACGGCATATTTTGAAGAACACAGGATGGAGCTCCCTCACGCTCTTGCCTTGATCGGGCGCGCCGGATCGGGGCGGGTTGATGTGGCGGAACGGATGCGTTTGCTTCAGCAGGGGGTAAGGCTTCTTCAGTATCAGTTGCCGTGTTCTTCTTTCAGTGCTGCCGGTCGCCGGTTCAGAGCAGCTTCGGGCCGGCTTGTTTCTCTTCAGATATCCCGGGGACTTTTCGACGATGCCTTCATGATCGACGAGGCGATGAGAACACGAGAGCTGCAGGCGCTGGTGCTTGACGACCCGTCGTTGTTTTCTCTTCCTGACGTGCACGAGGCGCTTGAACGGGAGATTCTCCGGCTTGGCCGTGAGATTGAGGCATTGCTGCAACGATCTGTCGTCGCCTATGAATCCGGTTCCGGACTCGAGCTCCTGGAGCATGCCGGTCGCGCAGTCAGTGCCAGGCGCGGCAGGCTCGATGAGCTTCTTGCCGGAATACGCGGTCCTGCTCCTGTAGAAGCGGATAAAATACAGCCTGAACCGGTAACGATAGCGACACTGCAGAAGTCGTTGCTTCCGGGGAGCATTATTCTGAAGATCGTCGTTTCGGACGAATGGCTTGCTGCCTATTGTATTGGAAAGGAGCGCATCGATGTCGCTCGGAAAAAGATTGATGCTTCGGATGTCGATGCTCTTACCGCATTATTGAGGGGGCATATCGAGCTGGCACAGGATAACGATCTTTCGCCTGTCGCCCGGCACTCCTCCCGTCTTTCACTGACGGAGATGGTCCTTGCGCCTTTTGCCGGACAGCTTCGCAATGTCGGCCACCTCACCTGTATCAGCGATGAGATGGTTCCGGTTCACCTGCTTGGGGAAAACCGTTATCTGGCACGTGATATTCCTGTTTCGCAGCTTGGTTCGGCACGCGAGTATGTGTGGTATTGCAACGCTCAGGACAGTTCGGGTTCTGTGGCGCAGGAGATTGATTTTGTTGATGCGTCATCCCCTGCCGAAGCAGCAAGGATAAAACTTCGCCATCCCGACCGTGCACTGTTTCTTCTCTGGAAGAGCGCTCAGGATAAGGATCGTTATGACGCAAGGGTCCTGCTTTCACTTGCCATGCAGCAGGGCTCGGGTCCGGCAGCAGCGCTTTTGCAGATGGTTCGAACCGAAGGCCGGTCTGATGGCCCCGGATGGCTGACGCTTACGTCTTATGGTGTTCGTTGACGATGTTATTATTCGGCTGATTTCGATTGTCTCCAAGGCGAGTTTTTTGTAAACTACAGAAATGCGTCCTTTTAAGGGAGCTTACCATTTCCTGAATGACTAAAATTCCAGCAAACAGCTATGGAAGAGGAAAGTCGGTTCGGTTCTGCCATCGACACGCTTATACAGCAGATCAGGCAGGCACGTCAAAGAAGCGGGTTGACTCTTGAGGAAATAAGCGGGCATATCAAGATCAAGAAAGATCATCTCGAGAAAATCGAGGCCGGGGATATGAATTTTCTTCCTGCAGTCTATGTGTTCGCTTTTCTTAAAGAATATGCTGCCGCACTTGGTATCCATAACGATGCTCTTCTGGAACAGTGCCGGGATGAGTTCAGTATCCCCACAGAGGAGCAGGTTTTGCGTCAGCTGCCCAAACAGCCTGACACCCTGAGCATGTTTATCCCTCCGCAGGGATTCAAGGGACTTCTGCTCAGTGTCCAGGATGCTGTTCCTGTTCAGTTTCTTGTCGGCGGAGGAGTCGCTTTCCTTTTTGTGGTCCTCCTGCTTCTGGGCATATTTTTTACCCGCGGCCAGGACGAGCCGGTGGCGCCTGTGGCTGTTGAAAAGTCGCCTGTTGAAGAGGTTGTCGAAAAACCGGCCCCGCCTCCTGCCGTCGAGACAGCCGCTGTCGATACCGCTGTTGCCAATACCCTTGCAGCTGAAAACGCACTTGCTGTCAAACAGCAGGCCTGGGCAGAAAATATCTCGTTTCTGCCGCAGGATCCCTCTTCACCATTCACCAAAGTCCTTGTCGTCCGTATTGTCAACAATCTGACATGGGTCAAGGTGATTGCCGATAATGGCGAAATCGTCTATCCCGGCGGCCAGTTCAAGAAAGACGAGGTCCATCGCTACGAGGCCAAAGAGAAATTCTGGATCAATATCGGCCGCCCTTCCAATGTCGAACTCTATCTGAACGGGGAGCTTGTGTCTCCGGTCGATAAACGAACCATGACATTGGGCGGGGAGTAAGAGCTGGCGTTTTTTTAGGGATCCGGAGGCCTTTTTTTTGATTTAATTCGTTTTTTCATCTCTTCTCCTTTATTTTTTCTCCCCTCTCTGTTTTTTTTGAAATAGGGAATTTATTGTCCGGTTTCTCTATTTTTTTAATCGTTACCTGCTTATATGGTTATATTCCTGCATTGAAAATCTGCTCTTGTGTTGGTCGGGAAATGCCGTGATGCTGCCGGTCGCCATCAGAGGGGAACGCCAGAAGCAGGATGTATTATTTGAACGTTATGGAGTCTGACTCATGAAAGTCTTCGAGAGCATAACCGGAACGGTAGGCCGTACGCCTCTTGTTCGAGTCCGTCGGATAGCGGAGCATTTGCATGGCTGTATTTATGCCAAACTTGAATCCTTCAATCCGCTGTCAAGTGTCAAGGATCGCGTCGGGGTCGCAATGATCGAAGACGCCGAGCGAAGCGGCAGGATCGGCAGGGAAACGACAATCATCGAACCGACCAGCGGCAATACCGGTATAGCGCTTGCGTTTACCTGCGCATCGAGGGGGTACAGGCTTATTCTGACAATGCCTGAAACGATGAGCGTTGAACGGCGAAGGCTTCTGAAAATTCTCGGGGCTGAGCTTGTTCTGACCGATGGCCCGGCAGGAATGAAGGGTGCCATAGAGGAAGCAGAGCGTCTTGTCGCCTCGATTCCGGACAGCGTGATGCTTCAGCAGTTCAGTAATCCGGCCAATCCGGAGATTCATCGCAGGACAACCGCCCGTGAAATATGGGATGATACGGATGGCCAGGTTGATGTGTTCGTCGCCGGAGTCGGAACGGGGGGAACAATTACCGGTGTCGGCAGTGTGCTCAGGAAACTCAAAACCGGAGTCAGGATTGTCGCTGTTGAGCCGCAGGATTCACCGGTTATTTCCGGAGGCGAGCCCGGACCACATAAGATTCAGGGTATCGGAGCGGGTTTTGTCCCCGCAAATCTCGATCCATCGGTTATTGATGAGGTGATCACGGTCTCGAATGATGATGCCGGAGAGACAGCAAGGCAGCTTGCACAGAAAGAGGGGATTCTTTGCGGCATTTCTTCCGGTGCCGCCATGCAGGCGGCATTGACGATTGCTGCCAGGCCAGTTATGGAGGACAAAAATATTGTTGTACTTTTGCCTGACACAGGTGAGCGTTATCTTTCAACCTGGTTGTTTGCCGATGAGTAAGCGCTCCGCTGCACCCGGGTATTCTGCAAAAACAATGAAGTTGATAACTGATTATGGAAACACGACGGGTCTATCTTGACCATAATGCCACAACCCCGCTGCATCCCGAGGTAAAAAAAGAGATGATCGAAGCGATGGAGATGTTCGGAAATCCATCGAGCATGCATGCTTTCGGACGAGAAGCCCGGGCCAATATCGAGCATGCCCGCAGCAGTGTTGCTGGATTTATCGGAGCGCATGAAGATGAGCTTGTTTTTGTCGGCAGCGGCTCTGAAGCAAACAATACGGTACTCTCGCTTTTTGCCTGTGCCTCAAATCTTTGCATTCCTGGATTCAAGGCCCGACAGACCATCATTACGAGCCGTATAGAGCATCCGTGCGTGCTTGAGACATCGCAATGCCTTGCGCACCGGGGAACGACGGTCAGGCTGCTCGATGTGGACCGGTTCGGACGGATCGATATGGATCAGCTCAAGGAGTTTCTTACCGATGATGTCGGGCTGGTGTCAGTCATGGCGGCCAACAATGAGATAGGTACGCTTCAGGACATCGCCGAAATAGGACGTCTGGCTCATGAAAACGGATCCCTTATGCATACTGATGCCGTGCAGGCATTCGGAAAGATCCCGCTCGATGTCGACGAACTTGGTGTCGATTTTCTGACGATGAGCGCTCATAAAATATATGGCCCGAAAGGTATCGGGGCGCTTTATGTCCGTAAAGGGACGCCCTACTGCCCCTTTATCAGGGGAGGGCACCAGGAGAAGGGACGGAGGGCCGGCACTGAAAATACTCTCGGGATCATGGGGCTTGCCAAAGCGGTTGAGATGAGGGCGCTGGAGATGGAGGATGAAGCACGGCGGTTCACCGCTATGAAGGAAGTGCTTGTCAGCGGCATCGAGGAGCGTATCGACGACGCATTATTCAACGGCCATCCCGAACTCAGCATGCCCAATACGGTGAATGTATCGTTTCCCGGTGCTGAAGGCGAGGCGATTCTGCTCTATCTCGATCTTGCCGGAATTGCGGTTTCAACCGGTTCAGCCTGTGCGTCAGGATCGCTCGATCCTTCTCATGTTCTGCTTGCTACCGGTTCGAGTGCCGAACGGGCCCATGGATCGATCAGGATCAGCATGGGAAGAGAGACGACCATGGAGGAGATCGACTATGTTCTCGATGTGCTCCCGGGTGTGATAGCACGAATCAGAAGTATGTCAACAGCTTATATAAAAGGAGGAGAACATGTTGCAGCAAAATGACTGGGTTTATACCGATACACTCAAAGAGCATTTCATGAACCCGAAAAATATTCTTCAGGGCGAGGATACCGACGCATTTGACGGTGTCGGTATGGAGGGCAACCTCTCCTGCGGAGACCAGATGATGGTTGTCATCAAGGTTGATCAGGACAAGGAGATCATTACGGACTGTCAGTGGAAAACCTATGGTTGTGCAAGTGCAATTGCCAGTACATCGGTTCTTTCGGAAATGGTCAAGGGCATGACGCTCGATCAGGCGTTCGATGTCTCACCCAAAGATGTTACCAGAGAGCTTGGCGGGCTTCCTGAAAACAAGATCCATTGTTCGGTTCTTGGAGACAAGGCTCTGCGTGCGGCTATCAACAACTATTTCGAACGCAACAATATGCCTGACCGGGTTCGAAAGGAAAAGGCAAAAATTATCTGTCAGTGCATGAATGTGACTGATGCGGAGATCGAGGAGGCTGTTCTCGAGGGAGCAAGGAGTTTCTATGAGCTGCAGGAGCATACGAAGATCGGTACGGTCTGCGGTCAGTGCAAGGATAATGCTGAAGGACTGATCGAACAGTATTGTCATCTGCATTTCGGTCATTGATCCATCAGGTTCTGTCGGCAAAAGGATGCCGACAGAGAAGATTTCCGGATTTCGTTCAGTGCGTTGTCCGGATTTCTTTGTCACGGACCAGCGTGTCGTTCAGGCGCTTCCATTCAAGAAGCAGTTTCTGCAGTTCGATCTCTCTTGTGATAAGGTTGACGCGATGTTGCTCGAGCCGGTTTATTTCGTCGATCAGGTCGCTCAGGCTGGTTTTTCCCAGTGAATAGTTTCGTTGTTCATCTCGCACGACCGAACGGGAGAGTGCTATTTTCTCGCTTGCAAGCACGATCAGCTGTTGCTGGTTCAGCATTGAACGGCAGAGGTTTCTTAGTGCTGTTTCGAGCGAGATGCGGGCATTAGCTGTCCGGAGCGTCACCTGCATACGGTTGATGCGGCTGATTTCCTGAAGCGCTTTTTCCTGTTTTCCCGGCAGCGGGAGCTCCAGATGGATACCTGCAGACAGGCCTGTATCAGGATCAGGCATTGTCAGATCGTTCCCGTTGATATCGATCCCGGCTGTAAGGCTGATTGACGGGAGGAGTGTTTCCGTCTTTTCTGCGACCTCGATGCCCGCTTTTTCTTCCAGCAGATCGAGCATCAGTGCCGTTCGGCCTGAATCATTCAGTACCGGCTGACCGTCTCCCCGACGGTTGTCAGGAATGGTCGGTATCGCCGGCCTCACCGGCACCGGTAAGGGATCGTTCCTGTCATCACGGATCGCTTCCCTGACCAGGTTGGTGAAGGATTGATAGCGGTTTTCAAGATCAAGCAGGTTTTCTTTCCGCGAGACGGCCTGCACTCTGATTTTATTGATGTCTATGGGGAGGGCTATATGGTTCTCCGCCCGCTCCAGGATGTTGTCAAGCTGTTTTTCTGTTTCCCGTAAAGCCATTCTTGCTGTCGCAAGGTTTTCAGCCGCAGCGTACCAGTCGTAATAGAGCCCGATCAGACTGGCGAGATAGTCTTCATAGGCTTCAATGATCTGATATCGGGCAATATCGGATTCTATGCCTGAGCGTTTCTTCTTCAGACGCCACGATCTGCCGAAAGCATTTTCGGCAATCGGCTGGACGATAGTGAGGCTGAAGGAGGATTCGCTGCTGCTGTCGGAAAAACTGAAGTCCGAGTTCCATGATCCTGAAATTCGGGTGGCAGTAGCCGGAAAGAGCCTGTCAAGCGATACCTGGTATTCCGGGGACCCATCATTGCCGTCAAGATTCAGTATGTAGCGTGTTTTGACGGAGAGCATAAGGTCGTCGGCCGGAAGATCGATGATTTCGCGGTATTGCAGTGTGAGCTCCCGCCCGAGGATCTCTTCGAAGGTGGTATTTCTCTGCGAGGCAAGGTCGATAAATGATTCCAGAGGAAGTTTTCTTTCCTCAGCTGCTCCAGCCGGGATTGCTGCGGTCACGAGGAGCAGGATCGTCAGGATACGATGCTTCATTCAATGGCTGTTTGCTGTTGCAGGATCTGTCGTGTTATCTCCGGAGCTTGCCGCAGGGTGTTGAGCATACGCTACTTGAGGCCCCCCGGGTATCATGATGCGATAGAGGCACGGGACAAGAACAAGCGTAACAAGGGTCCCTGCAATAAGCCCCCATGTCAGCACAAGCATCATCTGTGCAAGCATCGGATCGTATCCGGCAAGCCCGTAAGCTGTCGGAAGCATTCCGGCAACGGTCGTGAGGGTTGTCAGCAGGACCGCCCTGAGCCTTGTCGATGCGGCCCCGGCAATGCTATCTTCCCGCACTTTTCTGCTGATCGTCCGGTTTTCCTGGTCCAGCCTTGTGACCATGATGATCGCGTCATTGATGATGATGCCGGAGAGGCCCAGTGCTCCGATGACAGCGAAGAAGCCGTAATATTCTATTCCATGGAGGAACAATGCGATGATGATTCCTGTGAGTCCGAAAGGGATGGCCAGCATGATCAGCACTGCTCTGCGCATCGAGTTGAAGAGAATGACGAGGACAAGAAAGACAAGGACCAGGACGCTGAGCATGGATATCAGGAAGTTTTTGCCTGATTCCCGGCTGTCACGGATTTCACCGGCAAATTCAATGATCGTTGATGGATAAGCGGCAATAATGCCAGGAAAAATCTCTTTTTCAAGGTGTTCGGCAACTGCGAGAGGGCTCTGGCTGCTGCTGCTGTCGATATCGGCGTAGATTGACGTGGTGCGAACGCGGTCCTGCCTCATGACGGCGCTGGGTTTTTCCCGTTTTGCTATCTCGACGACGCTGCCAAGCGGCACAAGAAAGCCGCTTTTATTCTCAACGGGAAGATCAAGCAGCGATTCGATGGATCGCTTTGAGGCCGGTTCGAGCGACAAGCGAACAGCAACAGGTTCATTGTCCGAACTGAATTCGTAGAGAACAGTTCCTTCAAGGGCAGCCCGGAGGGTTGAGGCGGCTTCAGAGGGATCGATATCGAGTCTTTTGATCCTGTCGCGTTGCAGCGTTATCAGGAATTCTGTCGCTGTTTTTGGCTGATCTGTTTCGATGTGTTTCAGTTCCGCTATTCGGTGCATGGCTTCGGCAAGATCGCGTGCTGCATTCCTCCGGTCATGTTCATTGTTGTTTTTTATGACGATTTCTATGGGGCTTCCGCTATCCTGACCGTGTCGCGTTTTGCTGAATTTCAGTTTCGAAAGCGTCGTTATTGATTGCGCGGCTGCTTCCCATTCCCTGATCAGCTGGTCAGCCGTTTTGTCTCTGTCTTCTTTGGGGACGATTTCGATTCTCATTCTGAAGAGGTTCTCCTGAACGGCCGAACCCCTTCTTGATCTGGCGATTTCAGTCCGGAACCCGATAACCTCTTTACCGAGAGATGCGCTGATGATCTCTTCAAGGGGCTCTGTCATCGCTGCGGTTTCCTCCTGCGTGCTTCCTGGCGGAGCTTCACCGCTGAGACGGATTTCTCTTGTTTCTTCATCGGGAAACATGACAAAGTTCATTGTTGATCTGGCCATCACAAGCGACGCAAGAAAGCCTGTGGCAAAGCAGATGATGACCGGCCAGCGGAAAGGGAGCAGTTTTTTCAGCAGGCGTGCGTAGTTCCGCTCCCACTCATGGAACCAGTGCTCTTTCTGCGAATCCTGCTGTTTTCGTCCGGTAAGGGTCATGTGCCCCGGCAGAATGAAAAGCGCTTCAAGCAGGCTTCCTGCAAGCATGAGCGCTATGACTGCCGGGATGAAGGCGACCATGCTTCCGAAACGTCCCTCGAAAAACAGCAGCGGGATGAATGCGATACAGGTGGTGATGATGCTTGCCGTTACCGGCAGGAAAACCATGGATGTGCCTCTGGCTGCGGCTTCATGGAGAGGCATGCCCGATGCTGCGCTACGTTTGATGTTTTCCGCGACAACGAGTGCATCGTCGACGACGATACCCATAACGATGATGACGGCGGCCAGCGTGATGTTGTTGATGGAATAGCCGATCAGCAGGGCCCCGGAGAGCGCGAAGCAGAGGCTGAACGGAATGCCCATGGCCACCCATAGCCCTGAATGTGCGTCGAGAAAGATGAAGAGGGTGATGATGATGAGGAGAAAGCCGATAGCGCCGTTTATGCCGATGAGCGAAAGGCGGTTGCGAAGGTCCACCGATTCATCGTCGAGCCTGATAATCCGGACCGGCGAACTTTCGGGCAGGCGTGAACTGAAGTTCTCCACTACAGGGTTGATTGCCTTGAGCGCGTCGAGAATGCCGAAACGTGAGCTTTTCGTGACTTTCAGAAAAATGCCTTCATGTCCGTTGATTTTAAGGATGCTCCGATTGCTGGCGTGGCCGTGGCTGACACGGGCAATGTCTCCAAGTCTGACAACCTGGCCTTCAAAACCTCCCTGAATGGCCAGTTGCCGGAGTTCTTCAGGGGTCCTGAGTTCGCCGTACAGGGTGACTTCCGGTTCATGAACCGCTTCTATGCTTCCGGCAGGCTCGCGCACATTATTCTGCCTGATTTCCCGCATCACGGTGTTGAACGGGATATTCATCTCACGCAGTTTTGCAGGGTCGATGCTGATATGGATTTCATTGTCAAGCCATCCCGAACGGTCGATTCTGCTGACTTCCGGAAGCGAGAGCAGCAGCTGTTCCAATTCGATTGCCCGTAACTGGAGGCGGCTTCGCTGACCGGTATCGAGCATGCGGCTCGACTGTGAGAATAATGCTATGTCGATAATTGCTTTCCTGGATGTTTTGAATACCCTGATACGGGGTTCATCGCGGATAGCGTCGGGAAGGTCCACGCCGAGGACCTCCTGGCGGATTTCTGTTACTGCAGCCTCGATATTGGTGGTTCCCGGATCCAGTTCAGCGGTGATCACAGCGTTTCCTGCTGTCGTGGCGCTGGTCAGGCGGTATATATCCTCTACGGCAGTGAGCCTCTCTTCAATCGGTCCCGTAACATGGTATTCGACTTCTTCAGGGGACGCTCCGGGATAATTGACGGAAATTCTGACAGAGTCATAGGTGATGTCGGGCAGTTCCTCTTTTTTCAAAGCTGACCACGAGACGATGCCGCAGATCAGCATGATCGCAAAAACCATGTTGGTCAGGAGGTGGCGCCCTATGAAGAAACTGATGATGCGTTCCAGCACGTTCGTCAATGAAAGATTATCGTCAGACGGTCAAAGGGACTTCTCGTAGCGGTAGCGGAACACAGGAAGAGATGTCCTCTCAATGCTTAATATTACAGAGAAACAGGTTAATACTTTGAAAACTTTTGTCGTGCAGCTATACTATGTTGGACGGAACGTGCAAATGCCTCAATAAACATGAATCACCGATGACGAAAAAGGTCTACATCCGGACATTCGGCTGCCAGATGAACCAGGCTGATACTGAAATCATTGTCTCGCTTCTTGCTGAAGCGGGTTATTGCCTGGCGCCGGAGGAAGAGCATGCCGATCTGGTCATGCTCAATACCTGTGCGGTACGGGAGAATGCCGTTGAGAAGATCATGCATCATCTCGACAGTCTGAAGGGCCTTAAGCGACGCCGTCGCGCTCTTCTGGTCGGCGTGATCGGATGCGTTCCCCAGTACTATCGTGAAGAGATGTTCCGAAAATCCGATGTTATCGATTTCATTGCCGGTCCTGACAGCTATCGCAACCTGCCCGATCTTATCGCCAGGGCGGCCGAGGGAATCAGAGGGGCTGATCTTGTTTTGACGCAGAGCGAGACCTACGCCGATATCGAACCGGTGCGTGCCGGTTCGATCAGTGCTTTTATTCCCGTGATGCGGGGGTGCAACAATATGTGCTCATTCTGCGTCGTACCGTTTACCCGTGGGCGGGAGCGGAGCCGCACAATGCTGTCGGTTCTCGACGAGGTACGGCGGCTTGCCGGAGAGGGGTATTGCGAATTGACCCTTCTTGGCCAGAATGTCAATTCCTACCTGGATGCAGATGCCGGTGCGGATTTTGCTGTGCTGCTCGACGAGGTGAGCAAGGCGGCTCCGGAGGTGAGGATTCGTTTTACGACGTCGCATCCAAAAGATATTTCCGAGGATCTGGTCAAGGTCGTCGCTTCGCGTGCCAATGTCTGCAATGCCATTCATCTGCCGGTGCAGAGCGGTTCATCGCGTATGCTCGAGGCCATGCATCGGGGCCATACACGCGAGGAGTACCTCGACAAGATTGCCATGATCCGCGCTGCCATTCCCGGCGTCGCTCTTTCTACAGACCTCATTGCAGGATTCTGCGGCGAAACCCTCGACGATCATCTCCAGACCCTGCGTCTTATGGAGGAGGTCCGTTTTGATTACGCCTACATGTTTTACTATTCCGTTCGTCCGGGGACCTATGCCGCAAGGACTCTTGCCGACGATGTGGCACCTGAAGAGAAAAAAAGGCGGCTGCAGGAGATTATCGATCTGCAAAACAGCATTTCAGGGGAACTGTTTCGTGCTGATATCGGCAGTGTGCAGGAGGTGCTTGTCGAGTCTGAAAGCCGCCGCTCTTCCGATATGCTGATGGGTCGTTCCGATACCAACCGGGTTGTTGTTTTCAACCGGCAGTCTTTCGGGCCGGGGGATCGGGTGCATGTAATGATCGAGTCTGCAACGCAGGCGACTCTCGTCGGTCGAGCCGCAGCACGATAGCGGGCTTCTGAAGAGGGTATGGAGCCCGGAGAGGATTGCACGGTACCCTGCAGTGGCGGCAGCCGCTCCGGTTCCCTGAAGAATGAGTCTTTTTTATCTTGATGGGGATTTGTAAATTCAACTTTTTATGAAGTAACCATTACAATGACAGGTTCACCGGCGTGAACTGTACAATAAGCAATGATGACGGCAACTCTCCGACTTGGATTTACCGATAAACTCAGGGCGCATCTTGAATTACTCGATCCTGTGACCTGGATCAGCGTGTTTCCATGCCTTGCCGGCGGCGTTATGGCCTCCGGTGCAATGCAGGCAACGTTTCATGACTATGTTCTTCTTTTTGCTCTCTTTCTCATGTTCGGTCCTCTCGGGACCGGATTCAGCCAGACAATCAACGATTATTTTGATCTTGAACTCGACAAAGTCAACGAGCCGACCCGTCCTATTCCTTCAGGGAGGCTTACCGAAAAAGAAGCGTTGATCAACAGTGTTGTCGTCTTTCTGCTTGCTCTCGGAATCGGTGTCGTTCTGGGGATTCACATCGGAGGAACGAGGGGGGTGATCATTACTTCAGCCATTGCCATCGGGCTTTTGGTTGCCTATATTTATTCCGCACCTCCGCTGAAGCTGAAAAAGAACATCCTTACCTCTGCCCCCGCCGTCGGTCTTTCCTACAGTCTGATCACGTTTCTCTCCGCCAACGCGCTTTTCAGCGATATCCGCCCGGAGGCTGTCTGGCTGGCAGTGCTGAACTTTTTTATGGCTATTGCCCTGATTATCATGAACGACTTCAAGTCGGCAAAAGGGGATGAGGAAAGCGGCTTGAAATCACTGACGGTCATGATTGGCGCCAAGAAAACCTTTCTCGTAGCCTTTGCTATCATCGATATCGTTTTCGCGGTGTTTGCCTGGCTGACCTATACCTGGGGATTTTCAGTTCTCATGTATGTTATTCTCGTCTCGCTTCTGGCAAACATTACGATTCAGATTTTGCTCTATCGCGATCCGAAGGGCGGCCTGTCGTTCATGCAGCATGCTGTTGATGACGGTTTCGGCAACGCTATCGGCAAAAGTGATGTGCAGGAGCATAATGCTTTTCTTCGTTATCAGGTGGCCAACAATCTGCTGTTTCTGGTCAATCTTCTTGTCGCTGCCGGCATGGTGGGCGCCAGGTACATGTGACAAGAGGGGAGCGGTCGGGATCATTTCGGGCCTCTTTCTGCGGAACACTTTTAACCAATGACGGCCATGGCACTCAACGCAACATTTTTTGATCTGCCGGTCTACTGGCATAACGCGCTTGTTACGCTTCTGACATTCATCTACGTTTTCAGTGTTCCCCCGCTGATGGATTATTTTGTGACAAGCCGTGGTCTTTCAAGGGATATCAGCAGGAAAATCGTTCATATCTGCGCAGGGTCGGTAATTATTTTTCTTCCTCTTTTTCAGGACGGTCACTGGACACAGTATCTCAATGTACTTGTGTTTGTTGTCTGGGCGCTGCTGCTGGTCCAGAAAGGGCTTTTTGCCGCTGACGACGACCAGGCGGTCAAAACCATGACCCGTACGGGGGACAAACGTGAACTTCTTCGGGGTACACTCTATTTTGTCGTTGCAGCCACGATCTGCGGGACGGTCTTCTACAAAGAGTTTTCAGGGGTTCTGGCCATGGCTGTTCTTGGTTGGGGAGACGGTCTCGCTCCGATTTTCGGCATGAAGCTCGGCAAAATGAAATACCGCGTTTTCTGTGAGAAAACCATCGAAGGCAGCCTTGCGTTCTTTGCTGGAAGCGCTCTGGCCGGTTTGTTTTTCGTGTGGCTGATCGTGCCTTCTGCGTTCAATCCGGCAGCAATTCTTCTTATTGCACTGGTGGCAACCATTCTTGAAGGCATGAGCCCCAGAGAGGTTGACAATATTCTGATTCCTCTGACGGTCATTGTTCTTGCAGTCTTCGTATGAACAACGACCGATAGACAGTGCAGAGCCATGCCGAAAAGTTTTTTTATCAGCGACATCCATCTCGGGCTTCAGGACGACCATGCTGAAGCCGGGAAGATTCGGCATCTGGAGAAGCTTTTCGATATGGTTGCCTCGGATGGCGAGGCGCTCTACATGCTTGGCGATATCCTTGATTACTGGATGGAGTTCCGGCATGTCATTCCAAAATATTTTTCCGCGTTTCTCTGCCTGCTGAAAGAACTTTCCGGGCACGATGTCCGTCTGTACTGGTTTTCCGGAAATCACGATTTTTCCCTGGGCCGGTTTTTTACTGACGAGTACGGTGTTATCTGCCTCTACGGCATGCACGAGATGGTCATTCAGCAGCACCGGTTCATGATCGGACACGGAGACGGACTGGACCGCAGCGATATCGGCTATCGTCTTTTTGTCGCGATGGTCCGCAACCGTTTCAACCAGTTTCTGCTCTCCTCCCTGCAGCCGGATCTCGCCATAGCAATCATGCGCACGTTCTCCCGCCTGAGCCGCGAGCGCAATCCTTCGGTATCGGGGCATGAATCCGATTTTTTACAGCAATATGCCGATGCGCTGGTCGGGGAAAAAGATTTTGATTATTTTGTCTGCGGTCACAGCCATGCGCTGAAGAAAACGACGCTCGCCAATGCGCGCAGCCACTATATCAATCTTGGTACCTGGATCAACGGGAGCTACCCCTACGGGATTTTTGACAATGGGGTTTTTTCCCTGCAGGAACTGTACCTATAAACAATAGACCATCGCAACATGAGTGCATCGACACAGGTATTGAAACTGGGTTTACCCAAAGGAAGTCTACAGGATTCTACACTGGATTTGTTTGCAAAAGCAGGATTTCATTTTTCTGTCAAGAGCCGTTCCTATTTTCCCTCTATTGATGACGACGAACTTGAAGCGATCCTTATCCGTGCCCAGGAAATGGCCCATTATGTCGAGCTTGGCGCTTTCGATGTAGGATTGACCGGCAAAGACTGGATTATCGAGACCGATGCAGACGTGGTCGAGGTGTCCGATCTTGTCTATTCCAAGGCTTCGATGCGTCCGGTCCGCTGGGTTCTGGCGGTTCCCGAGAGCTCTCCGGTCAAGACCGTCAAAGACCTCGAGGGAAAGCATATCGCGACCGAAGTGGTCAATATTACCAGAAAATATCTTGAAGAGAACCAGGTCAATGCGCATGTCGAATTCAGCTGGGGTGCCACCGAGGTCAAGCCGCCCGAACTTGCCGATGCCATTGTCGAGGTGACTGAAACAGGAAGTTCGCTGCGAGCCAACAAGCTTCGTATCGTCGAAGTGCTGCTTGAATCCAATACCAAGCTCATCGCTAATCGCGATTCATGGAACGATCCATGGAAACGGGAAAAGATCGAGAATATGGCCATGCTGCTTCAGGGCGCTATTCATGCACAGGGAAAGGTGGGCCTGAAAATGAATGCACCGAAAGCCGCTCTCGACAACATCATGACCATCATTCCTGCGCTCCGTACACCGACGGTCTCGAACCTTGCTGACGACAAGTGGGTTGCGCTCGAAGTTATCATCGACGAGCAGACGGTGCGTTCCGTTATTCCTGATCTGAAGCGGGCAGGTGCTGAAGGTATCTTTGAATACCATATCAATAAACTGATCGACTGACCCTGTTGTGAAGCATTGAGGCCGGACAGTACGCTCCGGCTGTGTTTTTTACCGTATCGTGTGTGAAACTGCCGCTCTCCGGAGCGGCTTTTTATTGCTGATGATGCTCTATCAACTCTCAATTCTGTGCTGCCTTCTGGTTTTTTTTGCGATTGTTCTCCTGAACCTGAAGGATCTCAAAAAACTCCCGCCGGTTGTTTCCGGGCTCAGCCCTCTGGTTTCGGTTCTCGTTCCTGCGCGCAATGAAGAGCTCACTATCGGTCCGTGTATCAGGTCGCTTCTGGCGCAGGATTACGGTAATTTCGAGATCATCGTGCTTGACGACGGTTCAACGGACCGTACTGCCGGGGAGTTGCAGTCTCTGGCGCAGTCTGATCACGGTTCCCTGTTGTGTATTCTTGACGGAAAGGAGCTTCCTGACGGCTGGCATGGTAAAGCCTGGGCGTGTGAACAGCTTGGTGCCGAAGCCCGGGGGGAAATGCTGCTCTTTACCGATGCCGATACCGTTCATGCTGCCGACAGCGTCCGGAGGGCAGTGGCCGCCATGGCCGCGAGCGGCGCCGATATGCTCTCTCTGACGCCCTACCAGGAAACAGGTTCATTCTGGGAACGCCTGATAATCCCTGTCATGTACTTCATTCTGCTCTGCTATCTTCCTTTGCGCATGGTCAGAAAGCACTCTTCCGGCGCTTTCTGTTTTGCTAACGGGCAGTTTATCATGTTGCGGAGAAGCATGTACGATCGAATCGATGGGCACCGGGCAGTGAGACGCAATCTTGTCGAGGATGTCTGGTTGTGCAAAGCGGTCAAGAATGCGGGAGGAACCGTCGCTGTCTATAATGGCACGGATACGGTGAGCTGCAGGATGTATCGTAATGTTCATGAGATATGGCAGGGGTTTTCCAAAAACCTTTTTGCCGGCCTTGGCTACAATACAGCCGGATTGTTTGCCCTGATTGCAATGACCGCTGTATTCTACCTTGTGCCGTACCTGTTTGTGTTCCGCGCCTTGCTGTTGCAGGATTATTCGCCTGCCCTTTTCCTGCTGCCTTGTCTTCAGATTGTTCTTGCAATACTCATCCGGCTGCTCATTGCCGTCAAGCTCAATCAGCCCTTCACTGGGGCCTTGCTGCATGGTCTTTCACAAATGATGCTGATCGCTCTTGCCCTGAATTCATTTTACCTTGTCAGATTCGGCGGGGGAGCCCGATGGAAAGGACGCCGCTATGATTTCTCAGAGCCATCATCCTGAATGCAAACATTGCTTTGCAGTTGGCGTACTGTGACTTCAGATTTATTTTTTTAAATTTACAAACAATTTCGTCACACGTTTTTCTGCCGTCCCTCCGGGGCGGCATCCATCACTTAAATCGAAACAGCGTCATGGGTTTTTTATCAAAATTGTTCGGGAAAAAGGAAGAAGAGTTAAAACGTCCCCAGGTCCGCGAGGATGAGAATCTCATCAAGACCCTCGAGGGGCATCAGGACCGGGTACTGGGTGTCAAGTTCAGTCCGGATGGCAAACAGCTTGTCAGCGGCAGTTTTGATGAAAAAGTCATGCTCTGGGATATTGCCAGCGGCACTCCATTGCATACCATGTCAGGTCACGACACCTGGGTTGAATGCGTCGATTACAGCCCGAACGGCGATCGCGTTGCCAGCGGCAGCACTGACAGTACGGTCCGTATCTGGGACCCGGCTTCAGGAAACTGTGTGCATCTTTGCAAGGGCCATGATACGGCGGTTCGCATGGTTGCGTTCAGTCCCGACGGCAAGACGCTCGCCAGCTGTTCGCGCGATACCCTGATCAAGCTCTGGGATGTCGAAACCGGACGGGAACTCAAAACCCTCAGCGGTCATATTTCCTATATCGAATGCGTTGCCTGGAGCAACGACGGCAAGCGGCTTGTCAGCTGCGGCGAAGAGCCCGTCATCAGAATATGGGATGTCGAAAGCGGCAAAAACACAGGGAGCTTTAAAACCGGTGATACACTCTCCCATACCGTCTGTTTCAGTCCTGACGACAAGATGATCGCCTTGTGCGGCCGGGATGCAAAAGTGAAAATACTCGATGCTGCATCCGGAGAGATCAGGCATGTTCTGGAAGGCCATGAAGATGGCGTTCGCAGCGTCTGTTTCAGCCCCGACGGCACGAAAGCCGCAAGTGTGGCAAACGATGAAAAAGTCATTCTCTGGGATGTGGTGACCGGTCGTCTTATTCACACCTATCGTGGCCATGTCCTCGAGGTCCAGTCGGTCGATATCTCACCGGACGGTACGACCATCGTCAGCTCCAGCGACGACCGCAAGATCAAACTCTGGAAGCTGGTATAACACCGGTCTCTTCTCTATCCATGGTGTCGTTGCCATACCCTCTGCTCCCCGGGACCTCTAGTCTCCCGGGGGGGAGCTTATGACTGGACAATCGAGTCCGGCAGGCCGGTCAGAAAAATTTTCTTGCCATCCCGATCAGCCCGTCAAGACCACCCGCATTGTCGAAAATGTTCTGCAGTAAAGAGCCTCCGGAACTTCCCTTGTCAACCATTTTCGGAAGAGCGTCCGCAAGCGCCTGCTTTGCGCTTGCTTCTGAAAGACCAAGCTGTGACGCGAAATTCGCTACCATGTCAGACCCCAGAATGTTGTTCACCAACTCAGCGGGGATTGCTTTGTTTTCTCCATTACCCAGCCAGGATGCAGCAATATCGTCAAGGTTACTCTCTTTCATTTTTTCCAGAAGCCCGCTGAAATCAGGTTTACCTTCGTTCCCGGCAAAAAGGCTTCCCAGCGCCGTTACAAGAGCACCGGAATCAAGGCCAGTCGTCGCGCTATCGCTGTTCCCCCGAATAGCTGACGCACCGATTGCAAGAAGATCGTCAAATGTCATAAGTCAGGTGTTTTCGTGTCAGAAAAAAAGCGTTGCATAACGTAATATACGAATGGAGTTCTGAGCCAAGAACCCAACTGTAGGGGCAGGCCCCCGTGCCTGCCCGGACGAACGGTCGGTCGTCAGCATATCGTGGGGGAAGGGAAGTGCTATGTGTTAGGTGGGAAGTGCTACGTTCTGAGTGCTGAGCAATGAGTGATGAGTGGATGCCAGAATTCAGCTGTAGGGGCAGGCCCCTGTGCCTGCCCGGACAAATGGTCGGTTGTCATCGTAACGTGTTCGCGAAACATTGGTTAACTTCCAGCTATCTGTCTATCCATTCATCCAGCACAATGCTAAGAAGCGTTGTGTGGTTTGCGAGGAGCGGGCAGGCACGGGGGCCTGCCCCTACCGGGTGCGTGAAGAGGCGGGTGTGTGTAGGCAGAGACCCGATTGAGACAGGAGGGCGGACATTCCTGTCCGCCATTACATTCTGCATGTGTAGGCAGAGATCCGATTGAGTAAGGGGGAGGGGAAGTGCTACGTGTTAGGTAGGAAGTGCTGAGCAATGAGGCAAGAATTCAATTGTAGGGTGCCCCTACGGGTGTGGGATGGGTTGGGGGATTTTTTGATAACCGTATTGATGGTAGATAATAGACCGGGCAAGGATCCTGTGTTATGCGTATCACTGAAGAGATTGTTATTCCGGATTCCGAGATAGAGATTACTGCAATTCGTTCGCAGGGGCCGGGTGGTCAGAATGTGAACAAGGTTGCGACGGCGGTGCAGTTGCGTTTTGTTATTGCATCGTCATCACTGCCTTACCGGTGCCGTCAGCGGCTCTATGCTTTGCGTGATTGCCGAATCAGTGATGCCGGGGTTATTGTTATCAAGGCTGGCCGTTACCGGACGCAGGAGAGCAACCGCCAGGATGCTCTTGAGCGTTTCCGACAGATTATCTGCAAGGCGCTTGAGGTGCCGAAAAAGAGAAAGGTGTCGAGGCCTACAGCAGGTTCAAGGGAAAAACGGCTTGAAAGGAAAAACCGGAGAGGACAGGTCAAGGCGATGCGGAAAAAAATTGATCTTTGATGTTTCCGTAGAATGGGTTGCTTGAGGAAGATGTTTTTCCCTTAACCGGTTCCGAAGGGCATGCCGCCAGGGGGGACAACAAAAAGGCTCCTGTTGTCAGGAGCCTTCTGAATTATTTGTGCGATTGCCTGTCAGTTCAAAGCCGTTGATGTTTCGATGCTTTTTTTCGAGAGATTTGCCACAAAGACATTGTTTTCGTTAAGCTGAGCCCGGAAGACGCTGAGCTGGGCCATGAAGTTCTGCATTTCCGCTTTGGATACACCACTTGTTGCAGCGGATGTTTTCAGTTCTGTCAGAGGGTTCTGCAGTTTTCCGTTTTTGACCACGCGGAAGTCGAGGTGAGGTCCTGTCGAGCGGCCTGTTGAGCCAACATAGCCTATGATATCGCCCTGATGAACGCGGCTTCCGTAGGGATACTTCGATGAAAAGCGGCTCAGGTGCAGGTATTTGGTATAGTAGCCGTTGCTATGGTTGATGGTTACCATGTTGCCTGCAGCGCCTTTGCGCCCACGGAACACGATTTTCCCGTCAGCCACGGCATAGACAGGGGTGCCGGTCGGAGCGGCGAGATCAATGCCCCCGTGGAAGTGTTTTCTTCCCAGTATTGGGTGCCGTCTGTAGCCGAAACCGCTTGATATTCTGGAATAGTTGCACGGTTTTGCAAGAAAAAAGCTGTTCAGGGATCGGCCGTTCTCATCGTAGTAGCCGGTGTTTCCTTTTGCGTCCGTATAGCGGTAGGCAGTATAGGTATTGCCGTTAAAGGCTATTTCTGCTGCCATGATGTTGCCGCTGTTGGCGTATTCGTCATCAAGCCAGTTTTCTTCGTAGAGAATTCTGTAGGTGGTTCCGGGATGAATGTCGCGCCTGAAATTGATTTTCGATGCGAAGAGGTTCTGGAGCTGGCCGATCAGGCTGTAGCGATTGTGCTGCTGGAGTTCGAGTGAAAGATTTGATGCAATGGTCCCTGTCAGTGTGGCGAGTCTGGTGTCGTATTCCATGATTTCCTGCCAGACATGAAAGGCTCCCGATTCGAGATCCCTTTCCAGGTGAAGTTTGCTGACAAGGCTCTGCTGGAGAGAAAAGCTGAGAAAACGGTTGTCGGGATCTTTTTCGACCTGGTAGCTTTGTCCGGGACGGAGGCTTCTGACGGAAAATTTGCCTTTGAGCTGTTTTGAAACCTCATTGACCTCAGCCGGAGAAAGACCATTGGCGGTAAGCAGAATATACAGGGATTCACCCTTCCGGATTTTCTTTTCCGTTATACTGTTTTTTTCAGGGACTTCACCCTGCTCAATTTCGATGAGATCTGATTCTTCGTTGACGCCAAGCTCATCGTCATAGTTGACAAACAGTGACGATGAGAGGTCCCTGGCCGCAGGAGTAATGCGCTCGATGCCATAGACAAGGCCCATGATCAGCAGTGCAAGCGCAGAAAATATCTTGATGTGTTTCGGTGTTAAATGGCGTGAATACCGCTTCCTCGAGGAAAAAAGCGGTCGGTGGTCATGCTTCATACGGGATCTCCGGTGTTTTTGCTTTCAGGTCAATGGTTCGGTGCCGAAAGTACCTGTATCTTTCAACGCCTTGACAACCGGTTGCTCTTCGTATGCACTGGAACAGCGGCAGGAGCTTGACTGGAACCGGTTGAGAACACATATCAGGAGGTATACTTAGAAGGTACGAGGAAAAAAAAATAATATCAAAACATTGAGGTCTAATACCGGCCTGCGGGTGAAATTATTTTGCTTTCTGTGGCGACGCTATGGATGTGAGGCTGCATTTTTTATCTCTCCCTGAGAGTCTGTACATTGTAATTGGGAATCTCAATGCTCAAAACAGGGCTGTGCGATGGTCGATGTAACATTCTGGACGATTCTGGGGATTTCACTGCTTCTCGGTCTTCTTGTCGGTCTGCAGCGTGAGTGGTCCAAAGCTGAAGGGGCAGGAATTCGCACCTATCCGATGATTACGGTTGCAGGGACGGTCTCAGCGCTGCTCGCAGAGCGGTTCGGCGGGATTGTGCTCTTTGGCGGTATTCTTGTGATTGGCGTGCTGATGGTGATGATGAAGGTGATGATGAATCTGAAGCTCGATGTTGCCGAGCAGCCTCATACCGGTCCAACAACCGGGATTGCAGCTCTGCTGATGTACCTGGTCGGCGCGATGCTTGCGCTTGACCTGATTGCCCCGGCTATCGCTATCGGCGGGGGAGTTGCCCTGCTTCTGCAGTGGAAAAGGCCTTTGCACGGATTTGTCAAACGAATTGGAACCTCAGACATCCAGGCGATTTTTCGTCTTGTTCTGATAGCGATGGTCGTGCTTCCCGTGCTTCCTGACAGGACCTTTGGCCCATACGATGTGCTCAATCCGTCACATATATGGCTGATGGTGGTCTTTATTGTCGGGATAAGCGTCAGCAGTTATCTTGTTTCCCGATTTCTGGGAGCAAAAACCGGATCGATTCTTGGCGGCATTCTCGGGGGACTGATTTCAAGTACTGCGACCACAATCAGTTACGCTGGACGTTCGAAAACGTCTCCTGAAACCACGGCTCTTGCTGCGATGGTCATCATGATTGCCTCAACGATCGTTTTTATTCGGGTTGCGTTCGAGGTCGCCGTCGTTGCACCGGGAATTCTTCCTCATATCGCACCCCAGTTCGGCGTTATGACGCTCTTGATGACCCTTATTGCAGCAGGGGCTTATGTCGCAGCGCAAGGCGAGGAACGGGCTGTTCCCGAGGCCCGGGACCCTGCCGATCTGTCGGCTGCAGTGATCTTTGGTGCGCTCTATGCTGTGGTGCTTGTGGCTGTTGCAGCCGCAAAAGAGCATTTCGGAGAAGAGGGGCTCTACATTGTTGCCGTGATTTCCGGATTGACGGACATGGATGCAATTACACTGTCAACGGCCCGGCTGATCGAGACCGGCCGTCTTCCTGTCGAAACCGGCTGGAGAATGATGATGCTCGGTGCGCTTTCCAATATAGCCTTCAAGGCGGGAGCTGTCGCTCTCCTCGGCCACCGCAGGCTTTTTCTTCGTATAGCGGTGCTTTTCTCGCTCTCCTTTGTCGGCGGTGTTTTGCTGCTCATGTTCTGGCCGACCTGAGTTGCGGAACAAAAAACGTTTTCGCTTGCCACTTTTCCGCCCGTCAGACTATTTTCCCCTAACGAATAACGAATAACGAATAACGAATAACGAATAACGAATAACG
>RRYU01003999.1_pt1 | contig 94921 bp, 82 predicted proteins | sample 2162651 | NCBI WGS metagenome assembly RRYU01 (sample SAMN10267283, study PRJNA491782) | microbial mat metagenome | isolation source: biomat in the production well | place: Japan: Minami-Kanto gas field, natural gas well KTG3 | collected 2017-06 | reverse complement strand
CAGTAATATAGCTCACAAAAAAACAAATCCAAAGAAAAAATACATTCTTTTCAAAAAAACGCTTCCGCACTACAGAGGCGCCAGAAATGCCGCAATTTTCAGGACCATCTGCCTTGGAATAAACCGCTGCAGAAAGACGAGCAGAAAATCAAGGGCCGTGGGAAACACCTGAACCCGGTTCCTCATCAGACCTTTGATCGATGCCTTGACGACAACTGAAGCGCTGTACACCGGCAGTATACTTTTAGACGGATCCTGACCTGAACGGGCATGAAAATCTGTTTCGATATAACCCGGACAAACCGTCACGACCCGTATGCCCTTATGGCGAAGCTCTTCGTGAAGCGCCTCGCCCAGCGTAATGATGAATGACTTGGTTGCCGCGTACAGCCCGATAAACGGAACCCCCTGAAATCCTCCCATCGAAGCGATATTGATGATATTGCCGCTCCCTCTTGCAACCATATGAGGAACAAAAAGACGGATAAGCTTTGCCAGCGCAAGCATATTAACCTGTATCATATCATCGAGCCCGTTCAGGGAGATCGACTCATAGGCGCCAGCATATCCGAACCCTGCGCTGTTGATCATCATATCGACGTCAAGAGCGTGCTTTCGGCAAAAATCAAACACGCGCTCTGCTGAAGCCGGATCGGAAAAATCCTCCGGGCATACCCTGACATCAACACGGTTTTCTCGTCTGATCTCTGCTGCAAGCTCCCGAAGACGGTCCCCGGAACGGGCAACGAGCACAAGATTATTCCTGCGTCGGGCAAACTCCAGAGCAAAAGCCCTGCCGATACCCGTCGAGGCTCCCGTAATCAAAGTATGCGGCATACCCTCACCCGATAACACATGGCGCCGGCTCCGCTAAACAGGATCAACCCAGCGGCCGCGGGATCTGACGAGCTCGACAAGCTTGTCAACCGCATCATCCTCAGGGATATTGAGTGCCACACACTCTTTACCGACATAGAGGCAGACACGTCCCTTCCCTGCCCCCACATACCCGAAATCCGCGTCCGCCATCTCTCCGGGACCGTTCACGATACAGCCCATAATACCGATTTTCAATCCCTTGAGGTGAGACATTCTCGATTTGATCATTCCCGCTGTTTTTTCAAGCTCGAAATAGGTTCTTCCGCATCCGGGACATGAAATAAACTCTGTTTTTGACATTCTTACCCTTGCCGCCTGCAGAATGTTGAAGCAGAGACCGAGTTCATCCTCTGCCGAAAGGCCGGTCTCGATAGCTATCATATCACCAATACCATCACAAAAAAGGCTTCCCGACTGAATGGAAGAATCGATAAGCGTCGCCAGGCGGCCAGCATGGCTATCCCTGTAACGAACGACGAGCGGGGCATGGATGCCCGATGCAGAAAACCGCTGCACAAGCCGTCGATAGGCGTAGATCGCTTCTGCTGATTCAATCGAAAACAGCATCCGTTTCACACCCCGTGCAGCCATGGCTGCCGCGATATGAGCAAGCACCTCTCCGGGAACCCCTGCTGAAGCCTTTTCATGAATAAAACAGAACTCCAGAGCAGCATGATGATCATCAAGCGCATCGAGCAGCTGCCGGTCTATCCGCTCGCCTTCGACAATGTCGAGGCGAACCTTGGCGACCTTGTCGAGAAGAAGATGGGCAAGATAGGGATCAGCGGTAGCCGCTCCTACCCGACGCCGATCATCACCAAGCTGATCGAGATGTTCCGCGAGCAGCCGGACCTCTTCCTCGCTGGTCACCCTTACCGTCACAAACTCCGATTTGACGATCCGCTCAGGCTGACCGACCGAGAGAAGGCGCCTCAGCTCGTCTGTCAGAGCACCGTCAGACGAGGGCCTATGACGGGCCATCGACTCGACAAGAGGCAAAGCATCGCCTCCCGCATCGCATGAACCGAAGGATATCGCCGATGAAAATCGGCGTTCATAACTGAACGGATCAAAAGGCGGAAGCTCACCGCAGACTCCCCCCGTCATACCGGTAATCACCTTGTTGACCGACGCATGCCCGCGCTCTCCTTTCACCAGCAGCAGATCGTTATACTTTTTGACCAGTGAAAACCCTACGGGAACTTCGTTGACAGGGTCTTCCGTCAGTGAAACCCTGATGGTGTCACCAAGACCTTCCTCCAGGAGGGCCCCGATCCCCATGGCTGATTTGATCCGTCCTTCATCCCCGTCCCCGGCTTCGGTAACGCCAAGATGCAGAGGGTAGGCATGGCGCAGTTCCTTATCGCCCTTGACAACAAGCAGACGGTATGCCTCTATCATCACCCTGACATTGGATGACTTCATCGAAAAAAGAATATCCTCATACCCCTCGCTTTCGCAGATCCTGGCAAACTCGAGCGCTGCCTCGACCATCCCTTCAGGGGTATTGCCGTAACGGCTGACGATCCTGTCGGACAGAGACCCGTGATTGGTTCCGATTCGCATCGAAACACCATAATCCCGGGCTTTGGCAATCAGAGGAATGAATTCATCGCGCACTTTTTCAAGCTCGGCCTGAAATTCAGCATCGCTGTATCCGTCGTTCGAAAACTTTTTACGGTTTGCGTAATTACCGGGATTGATCCGGACATTTTCGACATACTCGACCGCTTTCATAGCAGCCTTCCGGGAAAAATGAATATCGGCGACAAGCGGCGTATCGATACCGTCGCGACGAAGCTGCTCCCTGATATGTTTCAGATTCTCAGCGTCTTTCTCGGTTGGGACAGTCAGACGGATAATTTCACATCCGGCTTCATAGAGGCGCCGGCACTGCTCTACCGATGCTGCCGTATCCATAGTATGGGTTGTCGTCATCGATTCAACCCTTATCGGCTGATATCCTCCAAGGCGGATAGGACCGAAACCTACTTCACGGGTCAGTCTCCGGTTGTAGTGATACATTGATATCGGAAAATGCTGCATACTGATTGGTTCAGACTTGGTGTTACTGCGTTCTGACTACTTTTCACGAATAATAAACAGGGTCTCGCCCTCTTTTCGAAAATTGTATTTTTCCCGGGCGATTTTTTCCACAGCATCAGGCTGATTGACGTCCCTGATTTTTTCCCGGTTCCCGACAATTTTCTTCTCTTCACGTTCCATTCTGTCCTTCAAGGCCCGATGGTCGGCCTCCATGCGCAGACGGGCGATAATACCATAATCCCCAAACACCCCCCAGAGCACAAGCACGCCGATGACAGCAAGAATGAAAATTTTCTTCGGATTGGACCAGATGTAGGTAAATATTTCGGCGGCAATCCGACTGAGCACCTCTTTCATGAGACCATCCTCGGTGATAGAATGAGATTACAAGCCCGGAGACCATACCTTGCTGCCGGAATGTCCGCGTCAAAAGGAACAGATGGAGCACAGCTCCTGACGAAGGCGGAAAACAGGCCCGTCCGGGATCAATTTCCGGAAAAAGATAGTGTTTTTCCCGATATTTTCTCTCGGGGAAGGATAAACAAAAAAGGAACCCCTTCCGGAGTTCCTTTGAGCGGCGTCAGACCCTGAAAGCCCTGATCCCCGGATAGAAAGCCTCATTGCCGAGTTCCTCCTCGATACGCAGCAGCTCGTTATATTTCGCCATACGGTCCGATCGCGACATACTTCCAGTCTTGATCTGACCAGCATTGGTAGCCACCGCGATCTGGGCAATCGTACTGTCTTCGGTTTCTCCGCTGCGATGGCTGATAACCGAGGTATAGCCATTGCGTTTAGCAAGATCGATCGCCTCAAGGGTTTCTGTCAGTGTGCCTATCTGATTAACCTTGATCAGGATTGAATTGCCAACCTTGCGGTCGATGCCTTCAGCCAGACGGATGCTGTTGGTAACGAACAGATCATCACCCACAAGCTGAACATGTGATCCGATTTTATCCGTCAGCATTTTCCATCCTTCCCAGTCATCCTCAGCCATACCGTCTTCAATGGAAATGATCGGATATTTAGCAGCCCAGTTCTCCCAGTAAGCCGCCATCTCAGCGGAATCGAGCTCCTGACCGGAAGATTTTTTGAAAATGTACTTTTTCTTGTCGGCATCATAAAACTCCGAACTCGCAGGATCAAGCGCGATCATGACCTGCGCATCACCAAGACCGCCGGCACCGGCTGGAGAGCCTGTCCTGTAACCGGCTTTGGCGACAGCTTCGATAACCAGTTCGATAGCCTCCTCATTCGAAGCAAGATCTGGAGCGAACCCTCCTTCATCACCAACAGCCGTGCTCAAACCCTTGCTTTTGAGAAGAGCCTTCAGGGCATGAAAAATTTCGGCCCCGCAGCGCAATGCGTCGGAATAGGAAGAAAACCCTATCGGCATGATCATGAACTCCTGAAAATCGACATTGTTGTCCGCATGAGCTCCACCGTTGAGCACGTTCATCATGGGAACAGGAAGCGTCTTTGCCAGTGTCCCGCCGATATAACGGAATAGAGGAAGTCCTGAATACTCCGCTGCAGCCTTTGCACATGCGAGAGAAACGCCAAGAAGCGCATTGGCCCCGAGATTGGACTTGTTGGGTGTTCCGTCAAGAGAAAGCAGCAGATTATCGATCTCGGTCTGCTCTGTGACCAGCATTCCTTCCAGAGCGTCGTTAATAATGGTATTGACATTTTCGACGGCTTTCAAAACCCCTTTCCCGAGATATACCCCTGCATCGCCGTCACGCAGCTCCACAGCTTCATGGATACCGGTCGATGCACCGCTCGGCACAGCAGCGCGGCCAAATGAACTTTCGGTCAATACATCAACCTCAACGGTCGGGTTTCCCCTGGAATCAAGGATCTGCCGGGCGATCACATTGGTAATTAGTGGCATAGCTGAAAAAATTATATTTGATTATTTATGGATAACAGCTCAACAACCGAGCTCGGAATTATCAGTTTCAGTTCATGGGATAACGAAACAGAACATCGTGATCCTTCTGAACTGGTAACATAATTAATTTCTCACCCATTCACCATTAAAAGCAGCAGCTAAAACCAGTGCTCCTGCGGGAGCGCCCCGCAGGACAACGATCGTGGAGAATGAGTTCCAGACAATTGTCCCCGGGAAGCCCTCTGATTCGACATCACGAAGTATCTGTTTCCATATTCAGTCATTAGGTATTCAGCTATTGTGCTATTTTTGTACTTTAACAGAATAACCAGCTGTTTCGAGCAACCTGTCACAACAGCTCCGTTCAATTGTCTGGACCGGCCTCCCGGCCCATCAGCAATCAAAAAAAAGGAGTACAAACCATGCAAGCCGTCCAACCCGAACAACTTCGCAACATCGTCATAACCGGCCACACCGGCTCCGGGAAAACAATGCTCGCCGAATCCCTGGCATTGTCAATGAACGTGATTAACCGCCTGGGCAGCATTGAGGAAGGCTCAACATTATCAGATTACGCTGAGGATGAAATTGCCCGAAAACACAGCCTGAACACGAGCCTTATCAATGGGGAGTGGAACGGCCGGAAAATCAATATCATCGATACACCGGGACTGCTTGATTTCCACGGTGATGTCAAGTCGGCAATGCGCGTTGCAGACACTGTTCTTATAACCGTCAACTCGTCAACGGGACTTGAAGTCGGAACCGATATGGTGTGGGAGTATACGCAGGAATACTACAAGCCCACAATGTTTGTCCTCACCAAGCTCGATGCGGACAGAACCGACTTCGATCAGACGATAGAAGAGCTGAAAAATCAGTACGGTCATCTTGTTACTCCGATACAGTTTCCGGCTGAAGAGGGCCTCGGCCACCATATCATCATCGACGTTCTTTTGATGAAACAGCTCGAATTCAGTCCTGACAGACCCGGTACGATGACCATCAGCGAAATTCCCGACCTCTACCTTAAAAAAGCCGAAGAACTTCATCACAATCTGGTTGAAGCTGTTGCAGAAACCGATGAGGAACTGATGAACCGGTATTTTGACGTAGGCACACTCACCGAAGACGAACTGCGTGCCGGCATCAAGTCGTCCCTTCTGACAAGAACGTTCTTCCCGGTGTTCTGCACTTCACCGCTGCACCTTATAGGATCTGAACGCCTGCTCAACGCCATTGTCAACATCTGCCCTTCACCCCTTGAACGCGGCCCTGAACAGGCATACTGCAGCACCGAAAACCATGAAAAAATGGTCGAGCCCGATCCGGAAGGCACGACGATCGCGTTTATCTTCAAGACACTTTCCGAACCTCGTCTCGGCGAGATCTCCTTCCTGCGAGTCTATTCCGGCCATATCGAGACTGGTCATGAACTGATCGATGCCCAGACCGGACAGCTCGAAAAGATAGGCCAGGTCTATACCATGGCGGGCGAAAAAAAGATTCCTGTCGACAAGCTGCTGGCCGGGGACATCGGCATGGTTGTCAAACTGAAGGATGCGCACACCAACGACACCCTTGCAGATAAGGGGACGGACTGCCGAATCACCCCCATTATTTTTCCCGACCCTGTCTATGCTACCGCTATCGCGCCTATCGCGCAGGGTGACGAGGAAAAAATCTCAGGAGGGTTGCAACATCTTCACGAAGAAGATCCCAGCTTCAGCATTGAACATGAACCGGAGTTCAACCAGACTATCCTGAAAACCCTTGGGGAAACACATCTTGATATTATCATCAACCGCCTTGAAAAGAAATTCAATGTCACGGTTCAGCGTCTGCCGGTAAAAATTCCCTACAGAGAAACCATCAGGGTCAGCGCCAATGCCCAGGGTAAATATAAAAAACAGTCCGGCGGACGGGGCCAGTACGGTGATGTATGGGTGAGAATCGATCCGGCGGATCGGGACTCAGGCTTTGCATTTGCAAGCGAAGTGGTCGGAGGGGTGGTCCCGACACGCTATATTCCCGCTGTAGAAAAGGGACTGCGCGAAACAGCATCTGAAGGAATTCTGTGCGGGTTTCCTGTCGTCGATATCAAGGCAGTTGTTTATGACGGCTCCTATCATCCGGTTGACAGTTCTGAATTTGCTTTCAAAATAGCCGCAAGCATGGCGTTCAAGACCGCATTCGATAAAGCAAAGCCCATGCTGCTCGAACCATATTACTCACTCCGCGTTCTTGCTCCCGAGCAGTATACCGGAGAAATCGTCGGTGAAATATCGGTCAAGCGCGGCAAAATCGTCGGCATGGATGCCGACAGCAGATTCCAGACGATCAATGCGCTCATCCCGCAAGCATCGCTGCACGAGTTCCATACCCGTCTGGTAAGGCTTACGCAAAGCAGAGCCCGCTACAGCTATGTCTTCAGTCATTATGAAGAAGTTCCGCAGGATTTAACCCAGCAACTGATCGCTGAACACGCCGGCTGATCATCAGTCAATGCCCTTCGGGCGCCACCTGCCCGGCCTGCCGGAATGCTCGCCAACAAAGCGTTCCGGCAGGCTACAGAAGGCCCATAATCGATTTCAGTTTAAGAAACCAGACAATCCAGACTGCCTCGACGATATTCTGACGTGACATTTTTGAACGACCGACGGTCCTGTCAATAAAAATAATCGGAATTTCAGCAATCGATCCCCCGAGTTTCCATACTCTATAGTTCATTTCTATCTGAAACGAGTATCCCTGAGATCTGACGCTGCTGAAATCGATTTTTCTCAGCATTTCAGCGCGGAAGCATTTATAGCCGCTTGTAGGATCAGAAACAGGAAGCCCCGTAACAACCCGCGTATAGATGCTTGCCATCTTTGAAAGAACAAGCCTGCTCAGTGGCCAGTTGACAACATTGACTGTATTGTTAATATATCGGGAACCGATTACAAGATCGCATTTATCGGCTTTCTGAAGCATCTGATCGAGCGCTGCCGGATCATGTGAGTAGTCCGCATCCATTTCTACCATACATGAATACCCCCGCTCAAGGCCATAGCGAAACCCTGCAATATATGCCGTTCCAAGACCTGATTTGGATTGTCGTTCAAGAAGGTGAATCCTGTCAGGATACTGGCGGGTTTTCTCCCGGACAATAACTGCGGTTCCATCCGGGGAATGATCATCGATGACCAGTATATCGATCTTCGGCGCATACCGGCTCATAAGATCGTCGATAAGCCTGCCAATATTTTCAGCTTCATTATACGTGGGAATTATAACAAGAACATCAGGCGTATCGTCCGGCATGGTCTGCGTGTGCAATATGTTGACTGAAAATATTTCAATGAAAAAAAAAGCATTGTCCTATGAGGGACAATGCTTTTTACATGTCTGATCGTCAAAGATCCTTTATCGGGACTCCTTGTGGAACCGATGAAGGAACCTGAGATCAAAATCAAGTCTCTCTGGCGGGGTATAGGTAAAATCGAGAACCTCGCCGCCTGGCAGTATTTCAACCAGAGCGCCTGATGGACACTCATCTGAAGAAAAACAGGCAGAACACGAAATACAGGCATCCTGATCGATATAGCACCTGAAGCCGCCCTCCTGTACATCGCCGTAAAATTTATAACCGATAGCATTGACTTTCGGAGGACATTTATCGAGACATAGCCCGCAACCGACACAAAGATTTTCAAGAATGAAGTAGTGCTTTTTCGCTCTCGGCGCTTTTTTAGCCGCGGGTTTCGCTGCAGGCTTCGCTGCCGAGGCACCTTTAGCCGGAGCTTTTGCTGCCGGAGCTCCTTTTGCTGCCGGTGCTCCTTTCGGCGCCGGTTTGGATGCTGCTTTTGGCTTTGGCTTCACTACCGGGAGCGCTGACTCCATTCTGCGACCTGTACGCCCGAGATTGACATCCAGAGCATCGAGGCGGCCTTTCACAAGAGGTGATGCACCACCGGCTTTCGGAGCAGGCTTTCCTTTCGGGGCATCAGCAGTTGCTTTAGGAGCCGCCGGTTTTGCCTTGGCCGGACCGGATGCGGTCTCTTGCTGTTTTACAGGATCGGCCATAAAACCTCCTAATGATTTTAAATAACTGAATTCTTTATTATCACGTTCATATGATCTTCAAAGGGGCCTTTCGGCCCCTTTGCAAACAGATCAGGCAATAAGCTTCATGATGAAGTCGACAACCTGGGTCAGCAGTTGCTGGCCAGACATTGCGGCCTCGCCTACCGGAGGCAGAGCCGGCGTATTGGTCTGGTAGAAGCCGTTGGCAATGAACAGGAAGACCAGCATAAACGTACCGCCAAAGTACAGAAACGTACCGGCAAGCTTCGAGTCCGAGATAGTCAGTACCGGGAAACGGAACGTCACATCACGGTTGAGGAACTTCTTGCCGAGCCACCGTATGGTTCTGGTCTGGATATCAGCGCCTTCAAGACGCGACCCCCTGTCCTCAAACCAGACAGCGAAACTGATAAACCATACCAGATGACCGATCATCAGAATGACTGAAAGGTGCGAACTGGAGAAGATAGTTACGGTTTCTGTCCAGAAGTAATAGAAAATACCTGCTGAATAATGATGCGACAGACCCGCGACGGCATCCCATGCTTTAGCATCAGCAGCAGGAACACCATACATCATCGAAGCAATCCATGCGCCATCGATATACCAGCAGACCGCTGAGAGACCTTTTACTCCCCACAGCATTGCAAACCAGAGCTGGTCCTGGATGGAAACACCGCAGGTACCACCGTAAACCGGACCGAGACACGGGAACGAGTATGAATTTTTCTTAAGGCCAAGATCATCCCAGAGAGGTGATGTGTGTGAGAAGAATGCGATTCGAGCAAGAGCGATCAGAGAGAAAAGCGAGCCGGCTACGATAACGTGCGCCATAACCCAGTCATTGATGCTCGGATCTTCAAACATCCAGTGAAGGATCGGAAGCGGTTTGAGCCAGTAGAACGACATCATGATGTTCGTGCCGAAAATATTCAGCTCGCAGATGGTGTTCCAGACAATAACCGCATAGACAGAAAGCATGGTAGCAAAACAGAGCGCCATGATGGTGCCGAGAATCTTGACCTGGAGATCCTGATCACGTCCTTTGGCTACCCAGATGGACTTGATCTGGCTGTAAAGGCCGTTGATCTGGATTTTCAGAAGATACTGGCCACCATGATAAACACCTGCAAAAACATACAGAACACCACAGATAATGTGGTTGAAGGTAATGAGGTTAATGACAACCCTGGCCATACCGAAGGATTCGCCGTTCTTGGGAAGAATAGCATAGGCTGCGAACTCTTCGAACTCCTTGGAGCCGGCAATAACCTTGCCGCCTTCCTGAACGAAGTCGAAACTGACCCTGTTGAACGGCTCACCGTAGATGTAGAACACAAGCTTGTCGAGTTCTGCATAATAAGGTGCGAAGGAGTCCTGCTGGAAAGCGACAAAAGCAATGATACCGAGCGCTATATTGATATAGCCGATTGCAGTCAGATGAACCGAGAATGCTGCCTTCATGTCATCGTTAAGATGAATCGCTGCATTCGGGGGATTCTTCCACCAGTAGAGACCCAATGCGAAAAAGACCACAAACCAGACAAACGACATGAACGTCTCTGAATTGCTGGTCTGAAAATCAGGAATCGGAGCGATACCTAACACGCCCCACAAAACGAGACCCCAGCCGAGGAACAGCAACGCCATATAGACGGTGTGTGGTCCGAGAGCATCCTTGTATGTCTTTGCGCTTGTCCCCTGGAAGACAGCGTCTCCGAATTTGCCAAGGAACCTGAAGTCGCGGAAGTTACCAGCTCTGCCGGTAAAGGGGTTGGTGAGGTTGTGGGTCCAGTGACGCCAGCCGCCGAAAAGCAGAATGGAACCTGAAATAAAATGCAGAATGGCCCATCCCATCAACTTCGTCGATGCTGCCATCAGATCTTCAGTTTTGGGGCTGTAGGTATCGATACCAAGCGAAACCATACGAGGCTTGATTGTCAGATAGAACCAGTTGTCATGAAAGCCGGGCGCCCCCCACGGCATAACCTGCATACCTGACAGATAGTAAATACCCATAACAAAACCCAGGACACCAAGAAGGGCCAGGTGCGCACCGACCACCTGCTCGTCATCGAGCTTATCGGTATCGAAAATCTGATACCACTTGGTCGATCGGGTCTCTGTACGTTGAAACAGAAACCGTTTCATTTTCGCAGCATCCTTTTCCTGAATCACGGATGCAGCGCCTGGCGAGCCGTTTCCCTTCGGAGGAGGTACCTTCCCCTTCGGAGGAGGTACTTTCCCCTTTGGCATGACTCCTGTTGGATTCGCTTGATCAGCCATTGTATTCTCTCCTTTATTTGGACATATTAACTGGTTGAAGAAACCGAAAAGAAAATATGAAACTCATCTATAACCGCTTTTAATCAGAGAGTTTATCTAACACAACCGTCGCACATGTCCGATATACTTTCTGTTGTTTCCGATCACAGAGATCCCGTCTGCCGCAGTCATAATCCGACCGGAATGCACTCAAACAGAACATTTTCGACAGGTAATTTACTAAAAAAAAATTCGGTTGTAGTAGCGATTAAGATAAGAAAATTTATTTAATAATAAATTTTTTTGGGGCTTCCCGGCCTTCGGTCATTCAACGGCATCTGTTAAAATAGCAGAAGATACCGTCCCCGGGATCCTCGACCCAACCACTCAATAGAATCAGTGATGAGTACGACAATCACCTTTTCCAAGATGTCCGGGGCCGGGAACGATTTCATCGTTATCGACAACATGCTCAGGAATATCGACCTCTCTGCCGAACAGATCCGCACCCTCTGCACGAGGCGAACAGGTATCGGATCCGACGGTCTGATCCTCATAGAGCCGTCCGTGCAGTTCGACTTCTGCATGAAATACTACAATGCCGACGGCCTGCCCGGATCCATGTGCGGCAACGGCGGACGTTGCGCCGTGTATTTTGCATGGACCATTGGTGCCTGCGGAACATCGACCATCTTTGAAGCCAACGGCAATCGCTACGATGCATGGGTTACCGGCAATGAAGCGGTCAAGCTTAAAATGACCATCCCTCAGGACTTCCGGGACATGTTCGAAGCTAACGGGTTCAGCTGCCACTATGTCAACACAGGATCTCCGCACACCATCGTCTTCACTGATGAGCTCGATGCCTTCGATGTCGAGTCCGGCGGACGTTCCGTACGCAATAACAAAGAGCTCTTTCCTGAAGGCACCAACGTCAATTTTCTGCAGGTCACTTCTCCTGAAAGCCTGAAGGTAAGAACATTTGAACGGGGAGTCGAGGCAGAAACACTCGCATGCGGAACCGGAGCGGTAGCAGCAGCGTTAATGAGTTACAGGCTCGGAAAAATCAGCTCGAACAACGTTTCGGTGACCGTCAGAAGCGGAGATGTTCTCGCCGTTGATTTTTCAGAAGATATGAAGGATGTCTTTCTCTCCGGGCCTGCTGTTATTGTGTATAATGGTTCGGTGACCATATAATATGAAGCGTTCATGAACAGCCGCGGCAGTCCTCATACTGCAAAAGCCGCATTCTGGCGCCCTCTTGCGACAGGGGAGGTACAGTGCGGTCTCTGTCATCATTTCTGCAGAATCCCGAAAGGAAAGAACGGGTTCTGCAGAACGCGGGGAAACATCGGCGGAGTACTCTACTCTTTCAATTACGGTTACCCTGCAGCCGCAGCGGCAGATCCTGTAGAAAAAAAACCGCTCTACCATTTCATGCCGGGCACAGCAACCTTTTCAATCGGCACTCTCGGCTGTAATTTCCGATGCCCCAACTGTCTGAACTGGCAGATCAGCCAGCGCGACGCATCAGAGTGCCGCCTGGACTACATGCCTCCGGAAGAGGTGATACGGCAAGCTATCCTTGCAGACTGTCCTTCCGTCTCATTTACCTATAATGAACCGACAATCTTTGCCGAATATGCGCTGGACTGCATGAAAGCTGCGCGGAAAGCCGGGCTGAAAACCATCTGGGTCTCCAACGGCTACATGTCTGACGCATGCATGGACAGCGTTCTGCCGCTGCTTGACGCAATCAATATTGATCTCAAATCAATGGATGACAGATTCTACCGAAAACTCTGCCATGCAGAAATAGGACCTGTCCTGAAGAATCTCGAACGAATAGCCGCCAAAGGACCTCACCTGGAAATCACGACCCTCATCATCCCCGGCCGGTCCGATCATCCGGACATGCTTGGCAGAATGGCCGACTATATTGTCGACAAACTCGGCAGGGAAACGCCATGGCATCTTTCAGCGTTTATTCCTGAAATATCCTGGAATATGCAGGATGAGCTGTCGACGCCTCCGGAGGTCCTTGAAAACGCGTTCGCTATTGGAAAGAAAGCGGGTCTTAACTATATATATTCAGGCTTTCACCGCCAGGACACCTTCTGCCCGGCATGCGGAACACAGGCCATCGAACGATGCCGATATCAGACTATCCGTCATGACGCCAAAGGCCATTGTCCCTCATGCGGTACCCGCCTCAACATCAGAGAACCCTGAATACGCGCACCTCTGAAACTTCTGTATTCTCCCTCGGACCTCAAAATGACGTCAACCATGCATGAAAACGTTCGATACCCTGCCGTAGCGGAATCTTTTTACCCTTCTGATCCCGGAGAACTTGACAGATTTCTTGAATCGATGCTGTCGGAATCTGCCAATAAGAGACAGAACAAACCGGCAATAAGAGCTCTGCTTGTTCCCCACGCAGGATATGCCTTCAGTGGCATGACTGCTGCAGAAGCCTACAGCCGGATCAAAGGAACCCATTACAGAACCGTCTTCATCCTCGGCAATGCCCACGCCTATCGCTTTGACGGCATTGCACTTGACTCCCATCATTTCTGGCAGTCACCGCTGGGACGCGTCCGGCTGAACATGGAAGCTTCCGAACAGTTCAGAACAGCTGCCCCTGAAATCATCGACTATCTCGATATCGCCCATCATTCTGATCATGTTCTGGAAGTACAGCTGCCTTTTCTTCAGAAAACGATACCGGGAGAATTTTCGATTCTCCCGGTTCTTTTCGGCCGGAACGCACAGGATATCTCACTCGAAACATCTCGCATACTCAGCAATATCCTGCAGCCAGACGACCTTATCATTGCAAGCAGTGATCTGTCGCACTACCCTTCATATCATGACGCAAATACCATTGACAGAAAGACACTCGACTATATTGTCAATATCGATATCAAAGGCCTTGAGCGTCATGTACGCAATACAATGAAACAGAACATCCCTCATGAAGACGCCCTTTTCTGCGGTCCTGACGCGCTGAAAACGCTTCTGCATATCGCCGCAGCCAAAGGCTGGAAAGCCGAACAGCTGGATTACTGCAACAGCGGCGATGGCGAATGGCAGGACAAGGAAGCAGTCGTCGGCTATGGAGCAATGGTGTTTTACGAGGCTGACAGGTAACGTCGCTCAATAAATCCAGCGGCGATGGACGCTCTGCAGGCTCAGAAAAAAAAGCAGCAAAGCAAAGAGGATGATCGCAAGAAAATCAACCTGAAAAGACAGTATATTTTTTCCGGCAATCGCACCTTGAAGAAGATCAACGCCATAAGTCAGCGGCAGCATCCATGAAAGAGGCTGAAGATAGTGCGGCAGCGAACTGACGGGAAAAAACAGGCCGCAAAGAAAAATCATGGGAAAGCGGAAAAAATTCGAAAACGTCTGGGCCTCGAACACCTCGCTGACCGATACCGCAATAAACAGTCCCAGAAAGGCCGACACCACGGCAATCATGACAACAGCAGGAATGACTACCCTCCATGCCACATCGGAAAGATCGGCAAGAAACAGTGCTATACCAAACGGAACCGCTGCATTGACAACCCCGAAAACAATAGCTCCCCCCGTCTTGGCGAGCATCAGGAGCCCGAGAGGAACCGGCGCAAGCAGCAGACGCTCAAAAGCCTTTGCCTTGCGCTCAAAGGTCACGGTCACCGCCAGCATGGAGGTCGTGCCAAACAGAATAGAAATAGCGACCATCCCCGGCAGCACGCCGACAATGTCCTCGGCGCCTCGCCCGGATTTCACAAAAAACATTCCGGTCCAGACGAGCGGAAACAGTATTCCCCAGCTGATATTCGGCGGCTTAAGATAATACGCCCGCATATCTTTCAAGAGAATGCTCCAGAACGCTGTTAAAGACTTCATTTTTTCCGTTTTTTGTCGGTCTCTTTCTGCATAATCTGTACATCAAGACCGGTCAGCCTGAGAAAGACATCTTCAAGAACCAGCTGTTTTCTTCGTGCTTCGACAACCTCGACACCGCACATTTCGAGATACCGGACGAGCGGAGCTACAGCAATCCGCTCCTGGGCACTGATACGAATCGTACTGGTTCCGTCACGCTGCATGGAACAACCTGGAAATGCAGCCGCAAAGGCCTGCAGGTCAAGTTTCTGAGGGTCTTCAACCGACAGCAGCATCACCTCCTGTCCCCTGACAGGCTGAAGAAGATTGTGCACGCTGTCGATATGCACGATTGATCCTCCGACAATAAAAGCGATCCTGTCGCAGAGACGCTCAGCCTCCTCGATATAATGCGTCGTAAGAAAAATTGTCGTCCCGGAACGATGAAGATCTCCGAGCATGCTGCGTATCTGGCGGGCGCTCTGAACATCGATCCCTGTCGTAGGCTCGTCGAGAAAAAGTATCGGGGGGTGATGCATCATACCTGCAGCGATAACAAGACGGCGTTTCATCCCTTTCGAGTACCCGCTGAACCGCCTTGATGCCGCCCCATCAAGACCGAAAATCTCAAGCAGTTCAAGTGCGCGACGGCGGCGCGCTTTCGAAGGCATCCCGTAGAGCCCGCCGCAGAAGCAGAGATTTTCAAAACCGGTCAGTTCAGGATAAAGATTGCTCTCATCAGGCACCACCCCGATACGATGCTGTGCCGCTTTAGGATTGTTCGAACAGTCGATACCGCCGACAATCAATCTGCCCGCATCAGGCCTGGCAAGCCCGGTCAGCATATTGATCGTCGTGGTTTTTCCCGCGCCGTTCGGCCCGAGAAAACCAAACAGTTCACCTTCATAGACATCGAACGACACGCTGTCGACTGCCGTAACCTCGCCAAAGGACTTACTCAGTGCAGCGACCTGTATGCAGACATTTCCTGACATTGCGATTTCTCTCCCGTCCATCATCCCTCTTAACCATCTCATAAGCAATAAAACACCTTATAACGCATTCACAGATAGCCTCTGCGCAGCATAATCCGGTAAATACGCTCCGCCCGTCGAACGACATACCGGGAAGACCCTGAGGGTGAACAGGTAAGCGGGCAGGGAAGAACAGCGGCAAGCCTTGCTGCCTCCCGTACCGTCAGATACCGTGCACTTTTTCCGAAATAATACCGTGAAGCCTGTTCCACACCGAAAATACCGTTTCCCCATTCAGCGACATTGAGATAGAGCTCGAGAATGCGCCGTTTCGACAACGTTCGCTCAAGACGCCAGGTAAGCACCGCCTCCTTGAGTTTGCGAACAGGGTTTTTGGAGGGGGAAAGAAAAAGATTTTTTGCGAGCTGCTGCGTAATCGTACTTCCTCCGAGAGCAAACGCCTTCGAACGGATATTTTTCTCGACCGCAGTTGCGATCGCATCATAATCAAAGCCTCGATGATCCCAGAATTTATCATCTTCCGAAATAACGACAGCACGCTGCAGACTTCGGGAAATACGCGATAGAGGAACCCACTGCTGCCGGATGCTGAGGGATTTGCCCTCTTTGGCCCATTGCCGCTCTCTATAGCGCATGAATGCCGTTGTCCCCGGATTCTGTTCCCGGAGCACCGCAATATCGGGAACAACCATGTAACGGCCGATATCAACAGCAACAAGCAGTGAAAAGAGCATAACAACTGAAAGCACCGTCCTCATGATTCCCCCCGCAAAGCAGAAATTACAACCCCGGGAGGATCAGAAATACAAGCGGACTTCATATGACATCATCTTTAACTATATTCAATTGTACCCGGTTCAATATATCAACAAATCACCCATACACAGAACCCATGAAACGTATTCCGACCGTTTTCACAAGCCTTCTGATCGCGGGATCGGCAATGATGTGCTCATCCTGCAACCAGTCAGAAATAAGCGAAAAACCGGCTTCGGTACCGGCTGTTGATCAATCGGAAGTTCACGCTGACCGGCAGCCTGCCGCAACAGAGGAGAATGTCGGGTCAGTCGATGGCCAGGCAATATATGAACGGAACTGTCAGCTCTGCCACTCCATGCAGCCGCCATCAGAAGCAGCGCCTCCGATCATAGGGCTCGCTTCACGTTACAGGCAGGTGTTCGGCAACAGGGATGAAGCCGTTTCAGCGATGGTATCATTCATGAAGGCACCATCTGCGGAAAAATCCTCTCTTGGTCCGAATGCAGTGAACCGGTTCGGTCTGATGCCGGCAATGACGCTTGAAGACGAGGAATTAGGCAGTGTGGCCGCATGGCTCTGGGACCAGTATGATCCTGAATTCGATACCGGGCAGTGCCGTTAACCGGGGCTGCTGCCCTTAATACAGAAAGCAGGCATGTGCCTGCTTTCTGTATTGACGTATTCCACTTGCCTGGTAGTACGAGTAGAAGTAAAAAAGTACCCTTGGGCAGACTCGAACTGCCGACCCACAGTTTAGGAAACTGTTGCTCTATCCACTGAGCTACAAGGGTATGCGGTTTAATCTAATATTTTTCTGAAAAGATTCAACCAAAAACTACTTCCGCCCGAACATCCTGTCAAGCTGATCAAGTGAGATTTTGATGATCACCGGACGTCCGTGAGGGCAGACATAAGGCATACTCGTAGCAAACAATCTGTCGATAAGCGAACGCATCTCCTCGAGACCCAGCTTCTGGCCGCTCATGATCGCATTGCGACAGGAATATGATTTTGCAATATTTTCGCGTTTTTCAAGTTTCAGCTTCACAGCATTCTGCTGATACTCGTCTATCATGTTCTGCAGTATCATCGCCTCGGTCCCGTTGCGCACATCCTGCGCAATACCCTCGATCATAACCGTCCGGTTCCCGAAACTTCTCAGGTTGAATCCAAGGCGCCCGAGATCGTCACGAATCTCTTCAAAAATCTCGTATTCCCACGATTTAAGTTCCACTTTCTGAGGAAACAGCAGCTGCTGGGAATTGGGAACATTGTTGTTCATAATCTCTATAGCTCTTTCATAGAGCACCCGTTCATGCGCGACATGCTGATCAATAACCATAAGGCCGGTCTTGATCTGGCAAACGATATATTTATTATGGAGCTGCCAGATCTTGGAATCGGACCCGCCGGGATCGGGACGGTTCTCATCCGACTGCAAAAGAGCGCTTCTGTCATATTCACTGGCTTTCAGCTCCCGATCATGGTCTCTGGAAGGAGCCAGAAGATCTGAAAACATCTCTCCCTGCTCGCCAATCGATCCCTGAGCCACCGCGGAAGAAGGGATCGACGGCAATTCTGAAAGATAGCTCCTGTAGAGATCACCGGTTGAGGATGGAGGACCGGAAGGCCGCTTGTATTCAAGTTTTCTCAATGCACGCTCAGGGTTCAGCTCCTCCCGGGTCATCTGGCGTTCCACAAGGCCTGCCGCACCGACATCAGGAGCAAAATCCTGCAGCTGAACAGCCCGTTTGACAATAGGATACACCATATTCCTGACATTACGCTCATCTTCAAACCTGACCTCCAGCTTGGCCGGATGGACATTGATATCGATCTGCCGGGTATCGAGACCGAGAAACAGCAGAGCAAAAGGGATCTGACGATCGACAAGCAGCTCGCCATATGCCTGTTGCAACGCCTGAGCAAGCATTCTGTTCTGAATGACCCTGCGATTGATATAGAACAACTGATCGTTTTTCTGGCGTTTGAGCATACCCGGTTTGCCGATATAGCCATAGAGTGAAAGGAAATCATTCTCCTCCCTGATTTCAATCAGGCTGTCTGCAAATGCCTCACCGAAGAAAAAGTTCAGCCGCTCATGCATGTCGGAACTTCTGAAATGAAACAGCTCCTCATCATCATTGAACAGCTGCCACTGAACTTCAGGGTATGCAAGCACCTGGGCTTTGACCGTATCAAAAATATGCCTGAACTCCGTAGCGTTGGTTTTGAGAAACTTTCTTCTTGCCGGAACATTGTAAAACAGATTCCGTACGCTTATAGTGGTACCCCTGTCAGCCGCTGCCCGGGACTTTTCGGCAAGCTCCCCGCCTTCATAGCGAAGAAGAAGAGCCGCATCGGCTCCTTCAGGCCGGCTCTTCAGTTCAAAATGCGAAACAGAGGAAATACTGGCCAGCGCCTCCCCCCTGAAGCCGAGCGTCCCAAGATCCATAAGCTCTTCGGCGCTTGATATCTTGCTGGTCGCAAACCGCTCGACACACATCAGGGCATCGGGTTCACTCATGCCATGACCGTTATCAATAACCTGAACAAGCTGCTTTCCGGCATCCTTTATAGAGAGTACAATTCTGCCTGCACCTGCGTCAATTGCATTTTCGATGAGCTCCTTGACCACCGATGCGGGACGCTGAACCACTTCTCCGGCGGATATCTTGTTGGCTACTGAGTCCGGAAGCCTTGTTATTCTCGGCATAGCATAATAGGGTATTCAGGCACGATTATCTGATTCATGTGAGAGTTCCGATCTTTGAAATAGCGAAAAAAAACTTAAGGACAAAAAGGGTTATTTTTCCCTGAAACGCCTTACCTTGCAGAAAAGGCCGCAACGACCATGATCAGATAACCATGCTGTACAGAATAAAACGACAGGTATTCCGGATGACGGCATTGCTCGTCTTCTTCGTTACCATATTCTCCCCATCAGGTGAGCATTTGCAGTCGGATCGCCCGCTGCTCCTGAACGGCAGTACTGCTGAAGCTGCGACACACGATGAAATCCGATTGCTTGCAGGAACATGGAAAGTCGTCAGAGCCACGGTAACCCCTGATTTCCTGAGCATACCCATTCCGATCAGCACCATTGATGCAACAGGGTCGATCCGCCACGACAGGAGCTATGAAATAAAGGCTTCGGCAGCCTTGTTCGGCAGCAGTTACGCTTATCTTGGAAAAGGCACGATAGAACTCAAAGGCCCGACGGTAATCCTGACTGTGGACGAAGGAACGATCACGGTTGACGAACGAAAAAAAACAATCGACCGGAAAGGAAAAATCATCCGCGGGACATACCGGATAACGGCAGACGGAACCATGTTCATGAAAACAGTCAGAGAAAAAGGCGGGGTCCGCTACACGTTCGATCTGGAACTGGTCAACACATGAATGCGATGCAGTGCAGCAGCAGCAGGAATAACGAGCGCCTTACAAGCAGGCAAGTTCCTTCCACACCATCCGCAGCGCGGCCTCGCTGAAGCGGTATTTATTGCGCTCCCGGTCGCTCCTGCTGTTGAAGGTCTCCGTGGTCACACGAACCACTCCGCTCCGTCGATCGTTCACCGCCAGACCAATGCAGAGCATTCCGACAGGCTTGTCATCGCTGCCCCCTGCAGGGCCGGCAATCCCTGTGGTCGCAACGGCTATATCGGCACCGCTGCGCAATAAAGCCCCTTCAGCCATCTCGGCGGCAACCGCCTCACTGACAGCGCCATGCGCAAGGAGCGAAGCCTCGCTGACCCCGAGCAGCTTCATCTTGGCCTCATTGCTATACACAATGAACGCTTCATCGAAAAATCCCGATGAACCGGCGACATCCGTCAGCCTGCTCGATACAAGACCGCCCGTACAGGATTCAGCCGTCGTTATCCGCAATCCTCCCGAGAGCAGCATCTCGCCGACAACCTGCTCAAGACCAACATCCCTGAGGGCATAGACATACTGCCGGGCGGCGCTGACGACAGCATCGACAACCTTGTGATTATCCCGCTCCACAGCAGCCCGGTCAGTGCCGATCGAACTTACCCGAAGACTCACTCCCGCAACATGAGGCAGATAGGCAAGAGAGGTGCCTTCAGGGAGTGCATCCTCGATATCGGCGATCATAGTAGCGATGGTTGTCTCACCTGCCCCGGCAGTCCTGATGTGGGAATGAACGATCACGGTGCCGGACAATGCCGCGACGGCAGGAATGACGGTCAGCTTCATCATGGCTTCCATTTCATGAGGAACCCCCGGCATCAGGACAAGCATATGATCATCAAAGCGCCTTCCTGCCGGAACCATCATTCCCGGAGCGAGCCCCACGGTATTGTCTATCACCGTTGAGCCATCTATCACCATAGCATTTTGACGAAGCGACGATGATGGTGCGATCCCCCGGGAGCGATAGCGTTCAAGAGTCCTGTCATAGGTTTCCTGATGCAGCACAAGCTCTCTTGCAAGCAGTTCTGCCACAGCCTTTTTTGTCCTGTCGTCACGCGTAGGGCCGAGACCGCCGGTAACAAGAACGAGGTCGGCGCGCTGAAGAGAATCGGCACACTGTCCGGCAATAGCGTCCTCGATATCCGCACAGGCAACAATCCTCGTAACAGCTATCCCCGCTCCTGCAAGTTCGGAACAGATGACCGTTGCATTGGTATTGACTTTCTGACCGGTCAGGAGCTCGTCGCCGATGGATATGATTTCAGCATGCATAACGTTCGCTACACCAGATAACTTGCGATTCGAAGAATATCGGCAAACACCCCGCCCGCCGTCACCTCTCCGCCCGCACCGGGCCCCTTGACGACAAGAGGGGTGTCGAAATACCTGTCCGTCGTAAAAACAACCATATTTTCGGTCCCGTTCAACCCCGCAACCGGATTGGACAAGGGCAGCATCCTGACGCTTATTTTCGCCTTGCCGCCGTTAATTTCACCAGCATAGGCGATCGTCATCCCGTCAGCCGCAGCCTTCGCGTTCATCCTTTCATACTCATCGTCCACACAGGAAAGCTTCTCGAGAAACTCTTCGACGCTCATCTCTGCCTGCAAATGCTCAGGGACGAGACTTTCGCATTCGATATCCTCGTAATTGATCCTGAAGCCGAGCTCTCTGCCGAGAATCAGAAATTTCCTTGCAAAATCGGCTCCTGAAAGGTCCTCTCTGGGATCAGGCTCCGTAAATCCGGCGTCGCGTGCCTGACGGACGATCCGGCTGAAAGCGCCTCCCTTGCGAAGCTCATTGAAGATGTAACTCAACGTTCCGGAAAGCACCCCTTCGATTTTAAGGATCTTGTCTCCGCTGTTACGAAGATCGTTCAGCGTATTGATGATCGGCAGACCCGCACCGACATTTGTCTCATAAAGAAATTTCGCATTCGATCTCTTCAGGGCATCGTTGATGGTTTCATACAGATCCCACGAACCGGCCATCCCAAGCTTGTTTGCCGTCACCACGGAAATATTCGAACGAAGAAACTCCGGATAAGCAGCAGCAACATCGGCACTGGCAGTGCAATCGACAAAGATGGTATTATGAAGGTTGCGGCTCCTGATTCTGGAAAGATAATCGCTGATCGTCCTCTCCCCTTCACGGGGTTTGAGAGCTCCTTCCCAGTCATTCAGATCAATACCCTCGTTGCTGAGAGCCATCATCCTCGTGTTCGCCATCCCGCTGACAACGATATCGAGATTTTTCCCGACAGAAAGCGTTTCGCGATGATCGCGGATCTGGCCGATAAGGCTTTTCGAAATCGTTCCTGTCCCGGCAATAAAGACATGGACCTTGCGCCGTGAAAGAAAAAATGACTCGTGAATGCAGTTAAGCGCTTTATCTTCGTCGTTGCTGTCAATCACGAAAGAGATATTCATTTCATTTGCGCCCTGGGCAACGGCAATGACATTGATTCCATTTTTGCCAAGCGTTTCAAAAAGATGGGCAGACACTCCGGGATGACCGGACATGCTTTTACCCACCACAGCGATCATCGCAATATGACTGCGAACGGTCAGGGATTCGATCTGGCGTGAGTGCAGCTCGGCCGCAAACTCCTCTTCAAGGATCGCCCTTGCTTTTGATGCCCGTGACGCATTGATGGCAAGACTGATAGACTGCTCCGATGAAGCCTGTGAAATGAAAATGATGTTGATCATATGACGGGCAAGGCAGCTGAATAGTCTTGAAGCGATTCCCGGCACACCAACCATCCCGCTTCCTGAAATATTGAGCAGCACAATATTGCTGATCGAACTTAACCCTGTAACCGGACGGGAAATAGCCGGACGGGAGGAAGGGCTCTGCTCGATCCGTGTCCCGGCAGCCGAAGGGTTCAAGGAATTTTTGATCAAAATGGGGATTCCGGCTTTCATAGCCGGATGAACCGCATAAGGGTGCAGGACTTTTGCTCCGGCATGCGAAAGCTCCATAGCCTCGGCATAACTGATAAAGGGAAGCGCATAGGCGTCTCTGACCCGTTTGGGATCTGCACTGAAAAATCCATCCACGTCAGTCCATATCTGAACCTCTCCTGCTCCGAGAATTGAACCGATAATTGTCGCGGTATAGTCAGAACCGCCCCGGCCGAGAGTCGTCACGGTACCATCCGGAGCCGCTCCTATATAACCGGTAACAACCGGAATGCTTTCCTGATAGTGCAGCGCATCCCTGATATGACGTGCTGATGCTTTCATATCGACTCGTGCATCACAGTGTGACGTATCGGTAACGATCATCCCGCGGGCATCGGCATAGACCGCTTTCAGGCCCTCCTGAGTAAGATAGCTGCTGACGATATAGGCGGAAAAGCGCTCGCCGAAGCTCATGATCAACGCACTGCTTTTTTCCGATAATTCCCGCAGCAGACAGACCCCGTGCAGAACATCTCCAAGTTCGGAAAGTTCCTCGCTCAGGTATAGCCGGACATTCTCTGCAGCACTTCCTGCGAGAAGATCGTCAACAAGAGCGGCATGTAAACGCTCAATATCCACAAGCTTTTCTTTGTAGCCCTCGTCGCCGCTGCATGCCGTCACAGCCGCATCGAGAAGAAGATCGGTCACCTTGCGGATAGCGGAAACAACAACGATAACAGGGCCTTCATCCATTGCATCCCGGATAATACTCAGGACATTTCTTATCCTGCTGCCGTTTTCAATTGACGTACCCCCGAATTTTAAGACGTTCATGCTCCTTGTCCATCCTTTAGTGTGTAAAAGAAAACTCCCCTAATTTCTGACGGGAGAACCGAAAATCCAAATCATTTCCCAAAAGGGCCCTAACTGACCATGCATCAGGCAAAGCTCATTGTTTGCGTGCGCAGCCCTTTTGTGCATAAATAAAAAGCGCCCTACAGGAGGGCGCTTGCATCATCTGTCATCAGACAAAAGATCAATTACCTTGGAGTGCCTCAGCGCCAGCGACAATCTCCGACAGTTCGGTGGTGATTGCTGCCTGACGCGCGCGGTTGTAGCTGATGTTGAGAAGCCGCAGCAGCTCTTTGGCGTTTTCTGTCGCAGAATCCATAGCAGCCATACGCGCAGCCTGCTCGGCGGCATTGGACTCGAGCATCATTCTCCATACCTGGGTATTGAGGTGCTTCGGAACGAGTACATCGATGATCGATGCCGGTGATGGTTCGTAAATGTATTCGCCGCCGCTTTCCTCCCCGTTGCCTTCCTGCGTAATAGGCAGAAGAACTTCGCTTTTCAGATTGGGGGAAAGAACTGATTTGAACTCATTGTACACGACAACAACCTTGTCCACCTCGCCACGTACATACATCCCTGCAGCCTGTTCGGCGATTTCCTTCGCCACACTGAAGTCGAGACTCTGAAAAACACCGGGATAGCCTTTGAGGATAGGGAAGTCGCGCTTGCGGAAAAAATCGTATCCCTTTGAGCCGGCACAGATCAGATCAACCTTGCCGCTCCTGTGGAGATCGGCATGATCGACAGTCATGACCTTCTGCGCGAGTTTAATGATGTTGGTGTTGAACGCACCGCAGAGACCTCTGTCGGAAGTGATGAGTACAACAAGCACCCTGCCGACCTCTTCACGGGCCGACAACATCGGATTGAGCGATGTATCGACCTTGGTCGAAAGGGAGCCCAGCATTTCTTTCAGCTTTGCGGCATAGGGACGGGCCTGAATGGCCGAATCCTGAGCCCTGCGAAGCTTCGCAGCGGCCACCATTTTCATTGCCTTGGTGACCTGCTGCGTCGACTTGACGCCTTTAATACGGGTTCGTATATCCTTTAACGTTGCCATGAATTATTCCGTCGTTGTTGAATTGCTGAAATTCCTGATCCTGTTTACGCCTTCACTTTTTCCTTGAAGGAACTCATAAACTTCTCAGCAACCTCTTTCAACCTGCTCGAAAGATCGGCTTCCATCTTTCCTGTCTCGGCAATCGTCTTGAGAATATCGCTGTGTTTATGTTCAAGCAGAGCGAGGAACTCTTCCTCGAACTGACGGACATACTTTGCATCGAGCGAGTCGAGAATACCCTGAGTACCGACGTAAATGATAGCGACCTGCTTTTCAACCGGCATCGGAACATACTGCCCCTGTTTAAGAATCTCGACAAGACGCTGACCGCGATCAAGCTGGGCTTTGGTTGCTTTATCGAGGTCGGAACCGAATTTCGCAAAAGCTTCCAGTTCACGGAACTGTGCGAGATCGAGACGAAGTGTACCGGCAATTTTCTTCATCGCCTTGATCTGCGCGCTGCCGCCGACACGGGAGACTGAAATACCGACGTTGATAGCCGGACGCTGACCTGCGTTGAAAAGGTTCGATTCCAGGAAGATCTGGCCATCCGTAATGGAAATAACGTTGGTCGGAATATAGGCGGAAACGTCACCGGCCTGGGTCTCGATGATCGGAAGAGCGGTAAGACTGCCGCCGCCTTTCACCATCGGCTTGAGCGCGTCGGGAAGATCGTTCATTTTCTTTGCCACATCGATATCGTCGGTGATTTTTGCCGCTCTCTCGAGAAGACGCGAGTGAACATAGAAAACGTCACCGGGGAACGCTTCACGGCCCGGGGGACGACGAAGGAGAAGCGAGAGCTGACGATACGCTACAGCCTGCTTTGAAAGATCATCATAGATCACAAGCGCATGGCGGCCGGTATCACGGAAATACTCCCCGAGCGTAGCACCCGCATAAGGAGAAATATACTGCAGCGGTGCAGGATCGGAAGCAGATGCAGCGATAACCGTGGTATACTCCATCGCACCGAATTTCTCGAGTGTGGAGACAACCTGGGCAATGGTAGAACTTTTCTGGCCTGTGGCCACATAGATACAGTAAACGCCTTTGCCTTTCTGGTTGATAATTGTGTCAATAGCTACAGCAGTTTTACCGGTCTGACGGTCGCCGATGATCAGCTCGCGCTGTCCGCGGCCGATAGGAATCATGGCGTCGATAGCTTTCAGACCTGTCTGAAGAGGCTCATGCACCGATTTACGGTAAATAACACCGGGAGCCCTGCGCTCGAGAGGAAGACGAATCTCTGTTGCAATTGAACCCTTGCCGTCGATCGGCTCGCCAAGCGGATTGATAACTCTGCCGAGCATAGCCTCGCCGACAGGAATAGAAGCGAGAATACCGGTTCTTTTCACCGTATCCCCTTCTTTGACAATGTCTGATCCACCAAACATAACAGCACCAACGTTGTCCTCTTCGAGGTTCAATGCCATTCCCATAACATTGTCGGGAAACTCAAGGAGCTCACCAGCTGCGACTTTGGACAAACCGTAGATTCGTGCAATACCATCACCCACCTGGAGCACGGTTCCCACGTCATAAACGTCCGCCTCCGACTCAAACCCTGCCAGCTGCTTGCGGAGTATGGATGAAACCTCATCAGGCCTGACTGTTGTAGACATATCGTAATTAGCTTAGTTATTTGTTAAGAATGGAGAAAGTTTATTTTATTATACTTTCTTGAGAAATCAGACACTGTCAATTTCCTTTCCAAAAATTTTAAAAGCCAAATTTAATGAAAAGCTTTTAGTTATTCAAATTCTGCCTTTAATTTGAGATCTAAAGCTCGCCGGCTTTTCCCATCGCAACGAGGAAACAGGAATTTAGCTACTGATATAATTGATATATGAAAACTGTCACAGGATTTGCTTCGGCAACCATCGGGAATGTCGCCTGCGGTTTTGATGTTCTGGGATTTGCCATCAAGGAACCCGGTGATGAAGTAATTCTGACGCTTCAGGAAGATCGATGCGCAGAATCTCCCGTTTCCATCAAGACAATTCATGGAGACGGAGGAGCCCTTCCGAGAGATCCAAAAAAAAACACATCCAGCTTTGTCGTCCTTAAGTTTCTCGAATATCTGAGAAGCCATAAAGGTATTGACTTTCAAGGCCATATCGATCTCGAACTGAGAAAAAATCTTCCGCTCAGCAGCGGAATGGGAAGCAGTGCCGCCAGTGCCGCGGCTGCCCTTGTGGCGGCAAATGAACTGCTGGGCAATCCGTGCACCAAGATGGAACTGGTTCATTTTGCCATTGAAGGCGAACGCGTCGCATGCGGCTCAGCCCATGCAGACAACGCCGCTCCGGCAATGCTCGGGAACTTCATCCTGATAAGAAGCTACAACCCTCTTGATCTGATAACCATACCTCCGCCCGAACAGCTGTACTGCACGCTCGCCCATCCCCATATAGAACTTCGCACGGCCTATGCCCGTTCAGTCCTGCCGCGCAGCATATCACTGAAAACCGCAACCGAACAATGGGGAAATGTCGGTGCTCTGATATCCGGCCTTCTCACCTCTGATTATGAACTCATCGGACGATCGCTGGTCGATGTGATCGCCGAACCCAAAAGAGCCCTGCTGATCCCGGGATTCTACCAGGTCAAAGAGGCGGCTCTCAGTGCCGGGGCACTCGGGTGCAGCATAGCCGGTTCCGGTCCATCAATCTTCGCATTCTCATCGTCTGCTGCTACAGCCGGAAAGGTCGGCGAAGCCATGAAAAACGCGTTTCTGAACATTGACGAACACCTTGAGGCCGACATATGGGTTTCCCCTGTCTGCCGTGAAGGAGCAAGGATTCTGTAACGAACTGACCAATACCTGACTACATCCATGATTTTCTACAGCACCAATAAAGCATCGACACCTGCAAGCCTCAAAAAAGCTACGCTCGAAGGGCTCGCTCCCGATGGAGGACTGTACGTCCCGTCTGATATACCCGTATTCTCGCCCGAAGAAATCGAACTGCTCAAAGACGCACCGTTTACCGATATAGCCTTCGCTATAGCAAAAAAATTTACCGGCAGTGAAATTCCGCATGACCGGCTCTACGGGATCATAGAAGAGTGCTTCAATTTTCCGACACCTCTTGTGGCTCTCGACAGCACAACCTTTATCGAAGAACTCTTTCACGGTCCCACGCTTGCATTCAAGGATTACGGCGCACGTTTCCTTGCCAGAATGACCGGCTATTTCGCAGAAGAGGACCATAAACTCATTACGGTACTGGTGGCGACATCGGGAGATACAGGCAGCGCCGTAGCCTACGGATTTCAGGGCATACCCAATACACGCGTCGTGCTGCTCTATCCTTCCGGAAAGGTCAGTCGCCTCCAGGAACAGCAACTGACGACAGCAGGCGGAAACGTTACCGCCCTCGAAGTCAAAGGTGATTTCGATGATTGCCAGAGACTTGTCAAACAGGCATTTATGGATGGATCGATCAAACAGAAGCTCACCCTGACATCGGCAAACTCCATCAACATTTCACGCCTTATTCCCCAGTCGTTCTACTACGCATGGGGTGCCCTGCAACTGCAAAGAAAACATCCCGGAGCAAAGGCTGTCTTCTCGGTTCCGAGCGGCAACTACGGAAACCTCACGGCAGGCGTTCTGGCAAAAAAGATGGGCTTCCCGATCGATCACTTTATCGCAGCATCAAATGCAAACGACAGCGTCACACGCTATCTTGAGGAGGGCCGGTATGAACCGCATCCGACAATACGGACGCTGTCAACGGCAATGGACGTAGGCGATCCCAGCAATTTTGCCCGTTTGCGCCATCTCTACGGCAATGACCACATAGCAATGGCCCGTGATATTTCCGGCTACTCGATCTCCGACAGCGAAACACTTGAAACCATCAGGAGCGTCTACAATCGTTTCGGATATATCATGGACCCGCATACCGCCGTCGGCTTCACTGCAGTTGAACTCTGGAGAAAAAACATAACCGCAACCGGGCCTCAGCCCGCAGCAGTGCTTTCGACAGCGCACCCGGCAAAATTCCTTGAATCCATCCGTGAGGCCCTCGACATGGATATATCCATCCCGGACAGATTGCAGGCTGTTCTGGATAAAGAGAAAATCGCGACCCTGACAGGTTCCGGCTACAACGAGCTGTCAGCCTTTCTTTCATCGCTCGGCAACGATTAAAAAACACTGCCAGATCCTGCCCGGCGCAGAGCGCCATTTTACGCACAGGATCTGGCAGTGTCCTGCTTTCTGATTTTTATTCATTTGTATTGTAACTCTTTCCCGATGAACCTTCAGACGCTCTTATTTTTCCTGGTAATTATCCCTGTAATGTTCTTCGGACTGCTGGGTGCACTTGTGATTAACCTCATCGATCCTTCCGGAGACAGATTTCACCGTTTAGCGGCCTGGTGGGGGCGATTCTGCGCACAATTGCTTGGCATCAGGATCGACATTGTCGGACGTGAGAATTACGACACCGGAAAGAACTATCTGGTCATCAGCAACCATGCGGGTATGGCCGACATTCCGCTCCTCCTTGGAACCCTGCAGCTCAACCTGCGCTTTGTGGCAAAAGAGGAACTGGGAAGAATCCCTGTTTTCGGCTGGGCTATCAAAAAAAGCGGCTATGTCCTCATCAAACGAGGTCAGAACAAGGACGCACTCAAAAGTCTGCTCAAAGCAGCCGACGTTCTCAAAAACGGACGGTCGGTGCACATCTTCCCTGAAGGCACCCGCTCCGCAACAGGGGAATTGCTTCCTTTCAAAAGAGGGGCATTTCTGATTGCGCAGAAAGCCCACGCACCGGTTCTGCCGATCGCCATTATCGGAAGCAACACCATCACTCCGAAAAAAAGCCTGAAAATCCGGAAAGGAACGGTCACCATCGTTATCAGCCCGCCGATAGAGACTCAAGGCAAAACAGCCCAGGAAATTCAGGATGCCGCGTTTCAGACCATCAGCAACGCGCTCAGGCAATCCGGAAATACTGCCTGACATCCCTATGACGGGCTGGCAAACACCCTGAACAGCCCGCCTGCACAATATGGCCCCTCACACACACCGTTTTGAAGAAGTGATCAATGAGGTTCTATCAAGACTCGGTACCGTCCTTGAGGCCAAACGGACCTATGTTGTAGAATGTTAGACATTCTACAGCGAAAAACTCCTGACAAATCTCCGTTACCTGTGGCATGCAAGAAATTCGAAAGCCGAACAGCACCAACCGATTAGGAACCGCTTCCCTGCCGGGGAGAACTTGACAAGTGGCAGCAGACGCTTCAGAATAACGATATTGTCCAGGTGATAACCCGCAGCGTGACCGGACCGGAACGCCGGATTCTTGAAGCAGGCCATATCTCACAGGTCAATGCCTGCAATACCTATCAATGTCGATGGATCCTGGACCAGAACAGAAAGAAATCGAAGCGCTCCGCTCGACTGCAGGAACGCCGGGAGCAGCGATACTCTATCAGCAAGCGATGCAGGAAGTCCGGGAAAGCAAAGCCGGTAATGGACGGCATGGAAGCCACCCGGACAATCCGGCAGGGGGAACGCGGTGCGAGTATGATTCCCATTATAGCAATGACTGCCAATGCGATGTCGAGAGACAGGGAAGAATGCCTTGCAACCGGTATGAACGATTATCTTTCAAAACCTGTCAACCAGTATGCACTGGCAGCCATTCTTGAAAAATGGCTGCCGCACAACATCGGCACAGAAAAGGAAAACGAGCGGTCCGGTCAGATACAGTCAGACATCATTTCGGCTGCAGAACAAGACCGACAGCACGAATGACGATAACATCCGACGTACTGCCAAAGTTAAGCCGCAGACTGAGCCGGACAGCCCCGTCAGCCGGATCGATAGAGGTTGGAGCACTCGTCACACAAACAGGCCCTTTAGCCGTCAAATCCCTTGCATCATCCAGTTTCACAAGTGCTGAAGCAGGGGGGTTCTGCAACTGGGCCAGACGAATCTGGGTAATGAAGCTTCTTGTGCTCGACAACTCATAACAAACCCGTACACCGGTAATCGTATATCCGGGAATAGTCGGCACGCCCATTTCAACAACCTTGTTGCCTGCCGGAAGACCGGTATCGCCGGTTGTCGTAGACTCAATATTCAGGCCGCTCAACCCCCCTGTCAACGATTTTAATGCTGAAAAAGAAGTTTTGACACTTGGGTCGCCGGGCAGCAGGTCAAGATGATTCAACCACATAACCTCGCCTCGTGCCGAGGAAGCCGACGTGGTGACCGATGGCTTGACAATGTCACGGATCTGCTTGATATCAATCGGCTTCTGAGCCATGATCACCATGGCAAGCAGTGAAACCGTGACCGCAAAAACAGGATACATTCGCTTTTTCATGATAGCCGTCCTCCCATTAAGGTTTCAGAAAAAAACTGCAGTCCATCAACGGTAAGGTAATCATTTATTCCTGCTCCATCCACACATCCCTCCCGGATCTCCCTCTCGACAGAGCGGAAAGATCATTCAAATATTCCTGCAATCATAGCAGCTCTTTGAACGATAACCTGGTGCTGGCCGGAACATTACGGCAACGGGATATTGAGAAAAAACGCCAACCCCTGCATGAGGAATCGGCGCATGAAAAGCGGAACAGTCAATCCGGGACACAAAACAAAAGCGTCATCAGGCCGGTCGAAAAAAACACCCGATATGCTCCTGCAGAACGGCGGGACATACCGTCCGGACCGGAAACGCTATCCGATGCAGACGGTGCCGTCCGGAGGAAAATCACACCTGCTTGTAGAGGTTGACCATTTCGATTGCGGCCAGAGCGGCATCGAACCCTTTATTTCCGGCTTTCGTCCCGGCACGTTCGATAGCCTGTTCAAGATTATCGGTGGTGAGCACACCGAAGGTAACAGGAATCATCGTATCAAGACCGACCTGTGCCACACCTTTTGTCGCTTCGGCGGCGATAACGTCATAGTGGCTTGTTGCCCCGCGGATAATCGCGCCGAGCGTGATAACGGCATCATATCGGCCTGAAACAGCAACTTTTTTGGCAACTGAGGGCAACTCGAATGCTCCGGGACACTTATACAGATCGATCTGATCTTCAGATCCTCCATGCCTGACAATACAGTCAATGGCTCCTTCAACCAGTTTCTGGCCGATAAAGTCGTTAAAACGAGATACCACCAGAGCAAACCTTGCATTGCGCGCCTCAAGCGTCCCTTCTATTGTTTTCATCGTCATTAAGGATTAAACGGTTATGTGTTATTCAGAACAGAACCCCATCAGCCTCTCGATACATTCTATAAGGCAGTGACCGATAGCTATATGGCTCTCCTGCACTCTGTCAGCCGCTTCGGCATAAGGCACCACGATAGACATATCGGCGGCAAGCCGTATACGTCCCCCGTCACAGCCCAGCAAGGCAATTGTATGCATGCCTTGCTCTCGTGCTCGCTCGATTGCACGCAGAACATTCTCGCTGTTGCCGCTCGTCGACAACCCGAGAAGCACATCTCCCTGCCGGCCATAGGCTTCGACCAATCGGCTGAAAACATCATCATAACCCAGATCGTTTGCGCCGGCGGTCAGTGCCGAAGTATCGGTCGTCAGCGCAATGGCAGGAAGTGCCCTGCGCTGAACACTTTTACGGTAACGAATGGTGAGCTCCGCAGCCAGATGCTGTGCATCTGCAGCACTGCCTCCGTTGCCGCACAACAGCAGCTTGCCTCCTTTTTCAAATGCACTGCTGATCACAGCAGCCATCGCTACAATAACGCCGCTCCAGGTATCGGCAACCTGCATCTGAAGACGTGCGGTCTCATGAAGGGCTGAACGGACCCGTTCCTGCAACGCATCGTCAGGCGTATTTCCAGACGCCGTTCGTATCATAGACTTCACTGACAGTAAAGATGTTCTTCGTATGGCTGTCAATATAAGCAAAAAACGGGGACGAACTCTATGCTGCAAGCCTCCACTGACGGACAACTCCGGAAAAATCCCCTGAAATTCAGGCATTTTTCATACTTTTAAGAAAACGACAGCCATCGATAACCGCAAGACAATGACGTCACCATGAATAAAATTCTGGTCCCGACGGATTTCTCTCAGCAGGCAGCAAATGCGCTGGGTGTAGCACTGAGCATTGCCCGAAAAAGCGGCGCAGAACTGCACCTCTACCATGTCATCGAAGCGCCCGACTTTCCTGAAATAACCGATATCATGGCCTATCAGTCACTTGGCAACACCAATGTACTGGAAAAAGTCGAAGAACAACTTGCGCAGATTGCTGACTGTGAAGAGTGCCAGGATCTCAGAATATCCTATTCTATCGATGTCGATTCGCCATACAAAAAAATTTCAGACAAAGCATCGGATGAAAACTTTGACCTCATCGTCATAGGATCTCATGGACGGAAAGGAATCGACCGCATACTTATCGGATCAACGACAGAAAAGGTCATCCAGCATGCCCCCTGTCTGGTACTGACCATCAAGGAACCTGCCAGTTACTTTTCTCCCTCGAATATCGTCTTTGGATCGAATTTTTACGGAGAAATCGCGCATGGGTTCAGCTGCCTGATACAATTTGCGGAACTCTATGAAGCAACAATCCATCTGCTCAAGATCAATACCCGAAACCATTTTGAAACCACACGCTATACGCGTCAGCTGATGGAAAGCTTCGCTGAAGAGCAGCATCTGTCAAACTATACCATCAACCTCTACAATGACGACAGTGAAGAGGAAGGGATTCTTCACTTCGCCCAGGACACCGAAGCGGATATGATCTGCGTGCCGACCCACGGCAAAACAGGTCTGTCGCACCTTCTCTCGAGCAGTATAGCCGAAAACGTTTCGGAACAGGCATTCAGACCGGTCATGACCTACAGGATAAAACCGGTCAGAATCAACTACGGGGTTATCGGCCCCTTCAGCTGAACGTTGCGTTCAGCCGGACAAAGGCCGGCCGCACTCCTTGCAGAACTTTGCATCATTATCGTGAGCTATCGTCTTGCAGCATGAGATATGAGAGGAAAAATCCTTCTCAATTCTGTCTTTCATGGCTGCCATCTCTGCAGACACAATTCCTGTTGGCACAGCAATCACACTGTATCCCATGATCATCAGTAACGCTGCAAGCGCTTTGCCGGCAATCGTCTGGGGATAAATATCGCCATACCCGACAGTCGTAATCGTCACAATCGCCCAGTAGATCCCTTCGGGAATATTATGAAAACCGTTCTCCTCACCCTCGATCAGGTACATAAGAGCGCCGATGATAGAGACCGTCACAAGAACAAAAAAAAGAAAAAACAGAATTTTACGCCCGGATGCGATAATCGATGCTTTCACAAATTCGCCTTCTCTGACAAACTTGACAAGCTTAAGGAGACGAAAAACCCTTAAAACCCTGAAAAAACGAATCACCAGCAGGTATTGCGTTCCAGGGAAAAAAATACTGAAATAGCTTGGCAGAATCGACAGCAGATCGATTACGCCGAAAAAACTGGTCGTATAGCGAAGCCTGTTGGAAGCAACATACTGACGCATAAGATATTCGACCGTAAAGAGAATAGTAAAACCCCACTCCAGCCGATACAGAATATGGCCGTAAGCCGAGTGAATTCCTGCCACACTATCGAGCATCACGGTCAGGACACTCATCAGAATCGCTGCAATCAGCAGCAGATCGAATAGCTTTGCAGGCACCGTATCATAATCAAAAATGATGTGCGCCAGCCGCTGTTTGAATGCTGTTCGTGAAGTCATTGCATGAAAACGTTATGCGTTGGAAACAATCATCGTTCGTAACAGAAGCGATCAGAGAAAATATAAGAAAACCTTGACGGAACTCTCCTTAGATCGACCGAAACCAGAAACGCCGCGTCAGAGGGCATTGACGCGGCGTTTTGATACAAAACAGGAGGAAAAAACCTTAGTGGTATTTTGTACTCTCTTCCTTCACAAAATCAACAAGGCACTTCAGATTGGCCGGATCGACATCGGGAAGAATGCCGTGACCGAGATTAAAAACATGACCGGACCGGGAGGTATGCTGGCCGAACTGCTTGAGAATCTTGGCAGCTTCCGCTTTTATCTTGTCATGAGTGCCGTACAAAACAGTCGGGTCCATATTTCCCTGGAGACAGACACGGTCCTGAAGCTCTCTGCGGGCTTTTGCGATATCGATGTTCCAGCCGATACCCATTGCATCACACCCTGTATCGGCGATCTCGGAAAGAATGGTATTGCAGTCTTTGGAGAATACAATCACAGGAATATCGGGATACTTGGTCTTGATTGCCTGTACACTCTCCTTGATGTAGGGAAGAGCGAACTCACGATAATCGTCTTCAGAAAGAGCGCTTGCCCATGAGTCGAAAATCTGGAGCGCGTCAGCTCCTGCCTCGACCTGCATAAGCAGATACTCGGTGATCACTCTGGAGATTTTGCTCAAAAGCATGTGGGCCATCTGGGGCTCACGATACATCATTTTTTTGGCAAACGCATAATTTTTCGAACCGCCGCCCTCGACAGCATAGGTGAACAATGTCCAGGCAGCACCGGAGAATCCGATGAGAGGCACCCTGTTATCAAGCTCTTTTTTGGTCAGACGGATGGCATCCATAACATAACCAAGCTTCTCTTCGATATCAGGAATAATGAGACGATCGATATCAACCTGGGAACGGATCGGAGGAGTCAGCTTGATGCCTTTAGTCTCGATGATCTGAACATCCATGCCCATGGCTTCGTTGACAACAAGGATGTCCGAAAAAATAATAGCCGCATCTACACCAATGATGTCAACGGGCTGAATAGTGACTTCCGCTGCAAGTTCAGGGGTTTTGCAAAGGGTCAGGAAGTCGGTTTTTTCCCTGACTGCACGGTACTCAGGCAGATATCGGCCAGCCTGCCTCATCACCCAGATCGGAGTCCTTGGTACAGGCTGCCGCTTCAACGCCCGAAGAAAAAGATCATTTTTGAGCATGCAATGCAATGTTTTGAAAATTTAAAGGAAATACGCCTCACCTGCATTCATCTTCTCCGGGTGAGAACACCATACGAAAGTGCAAAGCTACGCTTTTTTGCACTTTTTTTAAAATAGCTCATGAAACGTCTGCCCAGGAAGCCCGCCGGAATCACGATGGCCGCCGGGTATACACAACCTCTACGTTACGATATGACGTTTGATCCCAAGCTGCCGGGGAGTATATCCCAGAGCCAGACCTACCATCTCTGAAAGATGAAACACAGGAATAGACTTCCTGATATTGGCTTTTTTCAAGGCTTTCGACTGATAACCGTCAAGTACCGTATGACAGAGAGGACAGGGCGTCACGATAAAATCAGCATGTGACGCTATCGCTTCTTCGAGCGCTTCGGCTGCGACGATAAGTGATTCGTCTTCAGCAACAAGCAGCGTATGAAAACCGCAGCACTTGTTTTTGTGTTCATACGGAATGGTTGTACCCCCAAGTGCATCGATCAGCTGATCAAGCGACGACGGCTCGAGAGGGTTGTCCTTGCCAAGCAGGGTCGACGGGCGGAGAATATGGCAGCCATAAAACGGCGCGACTTTGTAATTGCTCAGAGGGACCTTGACTTTCTCCTTGATAACATCAAGCCCCACGTCCTCGATAAGCACCCAGAGAAGGTGACGGACTTCCGATGTCCCTTTGTACTCGAGACCCTCTTTTTTCAGAATGCCGTTAATCTCGTCACGCAGCGCAGCTGACTCGTCCAGCTTTTTCTTGGCGCTTCTGATCGTCAGCAGACAGGTATTGCAAGAGGTAACAAGATCAAGCCCGAGTTTTTCAGCAAGAGCTATATTGCGGGCATTGACAAGAGCAAAATGCCTGGGACTGACATAGTCGAGATTACTCCCGCCGCAACAGACGCTCTCGTGCATCTTGACAAATTCAACACCAAGATCCTTCTGCCAGAGTTCCAGCGATCGGTCAACCTCTTTGGTCATAGCCTCATTGATACAGCTGAGGTAATATGCGTAGCGCTTCATACCGCTTCTCTCCTGATTTATTTATGATTATCCTTCTGGTCCCGCTTCACATGCTCGGTCATCTCGTTGAATTCCTCGCGGAATTTCTTGATGCCTTTTGATGGTTTGACAAGCGGAGGAGGCGGAGGGGTTCTTCTCTTCATGACCATCTTGAAGGCCATCGGCAGAAGATTTTTGAGTGTCCAGCCGAGACCGTTGGTCCTGACCGGGAGGGTTGACTCGACAAGCTTTCCTTTCTTGGCGATATCGTCCATAAATGCCTCGGCATGGCGTGCTCCGCTGGAATCCTTAACGCCCCTCGCCGAAAGAGCATCCTCACGAACACCGTGAATGGCATCCATGATCGGAATATTTTTCACACAGGTCTCCTGGCACCGGTAACAATGCGTGCAATCCCATACGCCATGATCTTTGACAAGCTCGGCCATGCGTTTATCGTGAATACCATCGCGGCTGTCGACATTCATCCGGTATGATTTGAGCAGAATAGCCGGGGCGACATACTCTTTGTTCGCCCGGAGAATGGAACACTCCGACATGCATGATGCGCAGAGAATACAGTCTGTTGCTTTATCGTACTCCTGAAACTCCTCTTCGGAAATCAAAAACTCCTTTTCGCCCATTTTGCTTTCCGGCATAGTCGATTCGACCCAGTTCGAATACTGCTTCATCTTGTCGACCATCGGATCCATATCGACGATGAGGTCCTTGATATGAGGCATATTGCGCAAAGGCTCGACCTTGATCACATTGGCCACCTTGCACTTTTCGAGCTCATCCCAGACCTGCGTCGTACAGGCGAGTTTCGAAATGCCGTTAATACGCATACCGCAGGAACCGCAGATGCCTGCCTGGCAGAATGCCCTGAAGCTTACGGATGAATCGACATGCTCCTTGATATAGTTAAGGGCCCTGAGTACGGTAATACCTTTTTCAACCGGAATAGTGTAATCGTCGAAATAGGGCTTGTTATCTACCTGGGGATTGAACCGGAGCACCCGGAACGTTATATCCCTCATTTCTTCTTTATGCTCTCCCATAACTCCCGTCCTCATGAATTAATAAGTTCTTTCCTGTAGCTCGTACTTGCCCATGGTGACAGGTTTTTCGCCAAGCACAGGCTTACCGTTCTCATAGGTGTACATGGTGTGCTTATGCCACTTCTCGTCATCCCTCTTCGGAAAATCCGTTCTGGTATGTGAACCACGGCTCTCCTCTCGTGCATATGCTCCAGCTGCGACAGTTTCCGCCAGATCGAGCATGTTTCTGAGCTCAAGAACCTGAATGAGATTGGTATTGAACACATCGCTGGTGTCAAAAACGCGAACGTGACTGAAACGCTCTTTGAGTGCGGCGATATCCTCGATCCCCTTTTCAATTTTCGATGCCTCCCGGAAAATGCCTACGTTGATCGCAAGTGTCTGGCCAAGCTCCTCGCGAAGCGCACCGTATCGCTCATAGTGCCCTGAAGGCTTCATATACTCTCGAATTTCCTGCTCCATAGCCTCGACTTCCTGACGGGATATCTCGGACGGCTCGAGACTTTTGGCTTCTTCAGCAGCAGCATGGCCGGCAATCCTTCCGAACACGAGAATTTCAAGAAGAGAGTTGCCGCCAAGACGGTTTGCGCCGTGAACGGATACACAGGCAGCCTCGCCTGCGGCATAGACACCGTCCATAGGTGTACGCCCGTAGATATCGGTATCGATACCCCCCATGGAGTAGTGCGCTGTCGGTCTGATCGGAATCGGCTCTTCAATAGGATCGACCCCTTCAAAGTACATCGACATCTCACGAATCTGGGGAAGCCTCGACTTGATGAGATCGGCACCAAGATGGGTCAGATCAAGATGCATATACTGTCCGGCAGGGCTGTCGAATCCTCTTCCCTGAAGAATCTCGGTCTCGATAGAACGGGAAACCAGATCGCGAGGCCCGAGTTCCATCTTTTCAGGAGCATAATTGCTCATGAAACGCTCTCCCTTGTTATTGATCAGATAACCGCCTTCACCTCTGGCGCCTTCTGTAACAAGCAGACCGCTCTTTCTCAGACCAGTGGGATGAAACTGCACAAACTCCATATCCTTGAGAGGAATTCCCGCCCGGTATGCGATAGCCTGACCGTCGCCGCTGTTGCCCGCAGCGTTGCTGGAGCGGTTCCAGTACATTTTCGAATAGCCTCCGGTAGCAAAGATCACTGCTCTGGCAGGAAACGCCTCGACCTTTCCCGTGCGGATATTCATGGCCAGCAAACCTTTCGATTTACTACCCTCGGTTGAAAGACTGAGCACGAAATACTCGTTGAAAAAGAATACCCCTTTACGAAGGCACTGCTCGTAGAGGGTCTGAAGAATAGTATGGCCGGTTTTATCCGCACAGTAACAGCAGCGGGGCCTTCCCGCTCCGCCGAAAGGCCTCTGGGCAATCGTATTGTCATCCATTCTCGACCACGGCGTTCCGATATTGTCGAGTTCCCTGATAATCTTGGGGGCCTCGGAGCAAAGCACCTCGGCAGCATCCTGGTCAGCAAGATAATCGCTGCCCTTGATGGTATCGAACACATGCATTTCAACCGTATCATCCTTCGCCTTGTTGCCGAGAGCGGCATTAGCTCCACCTTGTGCAGCGGATGTATGGGAACGGTTGGGATAAATTTTCGACAAAACAGCGATATTCAGCGCAGGGTTGGTTTTCATGGCCTCCATAGCCGCATATAACCCGGCACCGCCGCCGCCGACGACAACGATATCAAATGGCTTCATACACTCTAATCTCCTTATGGAAACCGCCGGCAGGGCAGCTTCCGGTGTTAAGCGGGCCTGCGACTATGGCAGGCCCGTTTTTCTATGAATCACAAATGCGCGAAAACGAAGATACTCTCGTCAATGCCGGCAGGTTACAATGCTACATGGTCATCATGGGCAGGCAGTTCCTCAACAGCGTGGAGAACATCGGTCATATTGAGAACGCCGACAACCTTGTTGCTGTCCATAACGGTAAGACGACGGACATTGGTTCGTTTCATCAGGCGAAGAGCGTACTTGATCCGCAAACCCGGATTGATGCTGATGATCGGCTTGCTCATAATATGAAAAACAGGGGTATTCCAGGGGTCACGGTGGACATCCTCCCCGGGATCAATTACTTTTTCCAGAATATCCTTTTCGGTAACGATACCATAGCAGTCATCCTCGTTACGAGGTTCGACAATCAGGCCGCTCTCGTTGTTTTGTTTCATAAGCTGAAGGGCTTCGGCAACGGTACAACTGCCCTTGATCGTGTGAAAATCCTTCTGCATCAGCGCAGAAACTGGTAAGGTCCTAAGTTTTACTAACTGATCCATATGATAAACCTCTGGGTTAATAAAGGATGCAAAAATCCTTTGCTATTGTGGTAAAATCGCTTATGTAAAGAATTTAACTGGAAAAACGGCAGGATTGCCTCTTATCCGAATCAAGGAAAAGAGTAACTAATGTACGAAAAAATATACTCTCAGCCAAAAGCGGGCTCATACAGGCCCTTAGCCGGATGAAATCCGGCTAAGGGCCTGCACACCATGCAAATGCTGAAGATCAGCTCATTACAGGGCCAAAACCGTCATCAGGCTATCCCGTGCGCCTTTTTATAGGCAGCCCAGTTTCGTTTGAGCTCGATAAACGATTCCGGGTCAGGCTGCAGGAGAAAGGGGTTTGTCCTGCGTTCATGACCGATAGTCGATTCGGGTGCCGTACCGTAATCATGACCCGGAAAAACGCGCGTCGCATCCGGAAGAGAAAGCAGTTTCCCGTGAAGAGACCGGTACTCCATCAAGGCCTGTCCGGCAGAATCCGTCCCGCCGACCTTGCCGACAAACAGGGTATCGCCGGTAAAAACCGCATCGCCAAGACAGATGCAAATCGAATCATCGGTATGGCCCGGGGTATGAAGAACCTTCAGCTGGAGGTCGCCAAGAGGCAGCACGGCCCCGTCCCCGATATGAATACCGCTGAGCGGGCATTGCGATCCATAAAGCAGAGGCGTGCAGCCTGTCAGTCTTGAGGCCTCTTCATTACCGTTGGTGTGATCATGATGGCCATGCGTAGAAAAAAGATAACGGATAGTGAACCCCTCCCTGCGGGCCTCCTCGACAATCATCGCCGGACTGTAGGACGGATCGATAATAACTGCCAGGCGGCTGGTTTCATCAGCGGCAAGGTAACCGAAATTCCGGTCGCCTCCTGTACGGAACTGTTTCAGATACATGGTCAGACCATTTTTTCAACATTCATCAGAAATGCGCGTGCGGGAAATGCCGGTTCTATTGCAATAGGATTGTGCTCAAGCTCGGCAATGATATCGTCGGCCTTATGATCCTCGAGCAAAGCAAAACACATAGAGGAATAAGACCCGATTCCCCTGTCGGCAGGCCACCAGGCCTGGCTGGTCACCCCCTTGTCGCAGAAGCAGCCTTTGATCGACATGCTGCTGAACATCAGCACATCGAATTTCCTGAAGAGATCCCGCACCTGGGGGCGGGTCTCTTCATGTCCCATGATTGCCAGAAATTTCATGCGTTCTCAAAAAATCGGATTATTGAACATTCTTTTTTTCTACAAAATAATAGAGCAGAGGAACAACGCCGAGCGTCAGAACCGTCGAAAGCATCGCTCCCCACATCAGCGAGATGGCAAGCCCCTGGAAAATAGGATCGAACAGAATGACGATAGCTCCGATCACGACAGTCCCTGCGGTAAGAAGAATAGGACGGGTACGAACTGCAGCAGACTCGATAACAGCCTGTTTGAGCGAAATACCCTCCTGTACCCGGAGCTGGATGAAATCAATGATCAGAACCGAGTTTCTCACCATAATGCCCGCCAGGGCGATCATGCCGATCATACTTGTTGCCGTAAAGAAGGCACCGTGCACATAATGGCCCGGAATGATCCCCACAAGGCTGAGCGGTATGGCAACCATCATCACCAGAGGCGTCCTGAATGACTGGAACCAGCCGATAATGAGAAGGTAAATAATCACCAGAACCACAGCAAAAGCAGTGCCGAGATCGCGGAAAACCTCAAACGTGATCTGCCACTCGCCATCCCACTTCATCGCAAGCTTCTCATCGGTTACAGGCTCTGACGTATAGAGCGGCGAGATCGTATAGCCTCCCGGCATTGCCAGCTCCCTGATCCGCTCATCCATGTTCAGCATGGCATAGACAGGACTTTCAGCTACGCCTGCTACATCAGCAGTCACATAAACAACCTCGCGAAGATTTTTGCGATAGATGCTTTTTTCAGCAGGTATCTCCATAACCGTCACCAGATCAGAAAGCGGAATCATCTCTCCGGCAGGAAGCCTTGTCGTCAGTGAGCCCATCCCCTGCGACTTGACGTAAATACCGGAAAGATCGAGAATACGGGATCTTTCGGCTATCGGCAGTCTGACTTCAAGTCCTACAGGTTCCAGTTCCGTATCGGTGTGGAGCAAGCCCACCTCAACACCATCGAGAGCCATGCGCAGGGTACTTGTAATCTGCGCTGCAGTGATGCCTCGGTATGCAGCTTTTTCCTTGTCGATCACAAGGCTGTACTCATTGTGATCATCCTCAACCATCCAGTCAACATCGACAACACCCGGAGTATCCTCCATAATCGCCTTGATCTTCTCAGCCAGCATGATCTTCTGGTCCTGATCAGGACCATAGACTTCAGCGACGATCGTTGACAACACGGGAGGGCCGGGAGGAACCTCGACGACCTTGACATTGGCCTGATATCGTGAAGCGATCTCCTGCACCTTCGGTCTGACCCGTTTGGCGATATCATGGCTCTGAGCAGAACGGTCGTTCTTGTGAACCAGGTTAACCTGAATATCGGCCATATTGGCATTCTGCCTCAGATAATAATGCCGGACAAGACCGTTGAAATTGATCGGTGCACCGGTTCCTACATAGTACTGATAGTCCTTGACCTCCGGTTCCGTCTTCAGGTAAGACACGATATCCTTGGTGGCGCGTGCCGTCTCTTCAAGAGTCGTCCCTTCGGGCATATCGACAATGACCTGAAACTCGCTTTTGTTGTCAAATGGGAGCATTTTCAACTCTACCATCTTCAGAGGGATCATACTGATCGCCCCGACCAGCAGCAGTGATACAAAAACGAAAACCAGGGCGGTCTTCCACCAGCTGTCGATGAGGGGGGAAAGCGTGGCATCAAACGCTTTGTAATACAATGACTTTCTGATATCGTACTCCTCTTCATGCCCGTCATCTGCCTTGAGAAGCCTGAAGGCAAGCCAGGGCGTCCCAATCAGAGCGACAAACAGAGAAAAAATCATGGCAAGCGACGCCCCGATAGGCATAGGGCTCATGTAGGGTCCCATCAGACCGGACACGAACACCATAGGCAGCACTGACGCGATAACGGTGAAGGTCGCAAGAATCGTAGGATTACCGACCTCGTTGATCGCCGCAATTGCCGCCTGAAGCTTCGGCATTCTGCGCATCGAGAAATGACGATGAATGTTTTCGGCAATGATAATCGAGTCATCCACCACGATACCGGTTACAAAGATCAGCGCAAAAAGAGTCACCCTGTTCAGGGTATAATCGAACAGATAGTAGACGAGAAGGGTAAGCGCAAAGGTAATCGGTACCGACGCGAAAACAACAAGACCACCTCTCCATCCAAGGAAAAGCCCTACGACAATGGTAACCGCAACAACCGCACCGAACAAATGCTCAAGAAGAGTAAGCACTTTCTCGGAAGCCGTCTCGCCGTAATTCCTGGTTTCGGTCACATTGACCCCGGAGGTAATGACGCTCCCCTCAAGAGCCTCGATCCTGGCCATCACCTGATTAGCCAGCGCCGTCGCATCCGTGCCTTTTCTCTTGGCCACGGTCAGGGTAACTGCAGGATACTCTCCTCTCATGCTTTCAGCTGAAGCAGCAGCGCCATGACCGAAAAAGGCATAGTTGTCAACCTCTTCAGGACCATCGATCACCTCTGCGACATCACCCAGATACACGGGATCAGAATTGTAGATCCCGACAACAATACCCCGGACATCATCAGCCGACTTCAGAAACTGACCGGTCCTGACGACAAACTCACGATTCATCTCCTGAAAAGTACCCGCCGTCAACTGACTGTTTGACGCATCGATCTGACCGGCAATCTGCAGCGGCGTTATGCGGTAACGCGAAAGAGCGTCCTTGTCAAGAATGATTCTCACCTGACGTTTCAGGCCGCCGTTAAGATTGACATCGCCAATATCAGGAATGCTCTTGAGCTCGTCAGAGACCTCTGCAGCCACTTTTCGAAGCTGATAGGGACCGTAGGAATCGCTCCAGAACGTCAGGGTCAGAACAGGCACATCATCAATAGAAACCTTCTTGACAAGTGGCGGCTGCATGCCCCGGGGCATCTTGTCCATGTTCTTCATGATGGTCCCCCAGAGCTTCACGAGGCTTTCCTCGGTATCATCACCGACCTCATAGCGCACGGTCACCAGAGCAAAATCTTTCTGTGAGGTGGAATACACATACTTGACGCCTTCTATTTCCGTCAGATACTTCTCAACAGGTTTTGCAACCCGCTCTTCAACCTCCCGGGCGCTGCCCCCGGGATAACTGAAATACAGATCCACAAGCGGAACAGAAATCTGCGGTTCCTCCTCGCGCGGAGTCATGAATGTAGCAAGAACGCCGACAAGAAGCGCCGTCAGCATCAACAGAGGAGTGAGCTTGGAATTGATAAACATTTTCGCAAGCTTTCCGGCAATACCTTCTCTCATCTATACTATTCTCCTTTACGTTACTGCTTGACGATTACTTTATAGCCTTCCCTGACCGCCGCATCATACGGCACAATGACCTTTTCTCCTGCTTCCAGACCGCTGAGCACCTCAACCCGATCCTCATAACGGCTTCCGGTCCTGATCCAGCGAACAGATACTATTCCATCCGTTCCGGCAATCTGAACCCCTTCGAGCTGACCTTTCATGAACACCGCGCTCAAAGGAACAGCGATCATCGGACGTCCATCAGGAGCTGCAGCACCGACGACCTCGACGATACTCTGCACCTGAGCCGTAACAACCTCCCGTTCAGCCACCTCCGGCCCCTTTCCTCCGGAATGACAGCCACCAGCAGCCAGCAGGAGGGATATCAGTACAACAAGCGTTCTATACTTCATATGTCTGTGATATGTTTCGGTGATAGTGTACAAGCAACCTTGAAAAACTAAAGACCTGAGGCGTATTCGAGTTCATGGCCAGCCATGATATAGTCGTACCTCGCCTTGTTAAGCCTCATCTGGGCGTAGGTATATGCCGATTCTCTTCCCAGCAGCTCAAAGGTCATAGCCATACCGCTGCGATAGCGCTCGCCTATATAGTCAAGGCTGACTTTCGCCTCCTCAAGCGCCTGTTGCGCAATAGCGATCCTTGATCGTGCTGTTGCAAGCGACCTCGACGCCTGCTTCACCTCGAAACGGCTTCTGTCACGAGCTTCCTCATACCGGTAACGGGACTCCAGTTCAGCAGCCTTGGCCTCCTGGGCCTTACCAATCGATCCGTAGCCATCAAAAACCGTCCAGCTCAGGGTCAGCCCGACTGTCCAGTTATGTTCGTCAAGACCGGGAAAGGCATTGTCATTCCAGTTTGTCTGCCCAAACGCGTTCAAACGAGGCAGCGAAGCGGCTTTTGCCATCTCATACTGGTACGCTGCCGCCTCACTGGCGGCATCGAGGGCCTGCAGGTCGGCACGCCCTTCGGGAATACCTTCAACCGCGGCGACAGCCCCGATACCCCCGCTCTTCAGATCGTCAACCGGATCAATCACGGCATCTCCATCGAGACGCAGCAAAAAACACAGGGCGTCGGAAGCTGCTTGTATCTCGTCCTGGATCATCATCTTCTGCTCCCTGAGTTCCGCAAGGCGCACGCCGGTCGAGAGTTTGTCCGACCTGGTGATCAATCCCTTTGCATAAGCGTTTGCTGCTTGACGATCGTGCGCTGCCATCGCTGCGATCGATCGGTCGACAGCACGCAGATTGCTTTTTGCGAGCACAAGGCCGAAATAGGCCTTACTGACCTCAAGCCCTATCGTATCAGCGGCACGGTCCCGCTGATATTCTGCCGACTTCCTGGCAGAGGCAGCTGCGGAACGGCCTTTTCGGGCATCGATATTGACCAGCGGCTGCATCACCTCGATTCCCGCCTGAAAGTTCGATATATCGTCAGGATCATTCAGTCGAAGAGGATCAAAATCGGGAGTATCAATTCTGCCCTGTCGCAACTTGTAGGTAAACACAGCCGCAGGATCATTGGTATTGACAAACGTTTCCGACAGCGTTACCGTCGGAAGGTAGGCCTTGCGAGTCTGAAGGTAGCGCGCATCGGCCTGATCGACACGACTCTCTGCGACCTTGAGCGAATAGTTGTTCTCCCGGGCCATATCGAGAGCCTCCTGCAGCGAAAGCCTCATGGCTTGCGCATTAGCGACTGACGGGAGCAGCAGCAAACACGCCGCAGCAGCGATGCCCCTATATCTTTGTAAACCCTTCATAACCATTGTTAATTGTTTTTTAAAAAAAAAGATACCCGCAGACTGCCGGTCTGCGGGAAAGTCTCAGGCCCTGAGCATTTTTGCATTGAGCCTCAGGAGTACACGGATAGTCTGAACCTGCACTGCCACCAGAGGCACATACAACAGGAAATACGCTACAGAAAACTGAGAAACGAACCCGGCAGCGACAAGCCCCTTGTTCAGAAGAAAATTGCCGAGCACAAAAAACGCCACCCCCGGACAGATCGCCGCATAGGTCACGACGCTTTTGCCGTCGCCGTTCACAAACTCACTGAAATACCCCATTTGCTTCATGACGCCATAGCCGAGCATGCCGAAGAGGAGCTGGACACCGATGGCCATCGAGAAAAACACCACATGAAACCAGGGATGGATCACCGCACCGAAATTGTGTACAAGGCCCATCGAAACCCTGTTGACAGTTATCGCCATCACCGTCAGAATCGGAATGACAATCCAGAGTGACACGGAAGCTTCGTAATTGATGCCGTTTGCGAGCATGGAACGGAATCCGAGCACTATCTTGATAATCCCCAGCGTTGCGACAACAGCGGCAAACACCGATGCAAAAATGATGCCCAGCCCTGAAGTCACCACATTGTGGCTCATGGCGGCAGAGGCGGACAAACCGACGGCTACCATGGAAAAGGCGAATATGGAGAGCATCTGGCTGAGACTGTTATTGCTTTCGCAATCGAAATGCCCTCTTGCAATGACCCGCGAGAAGAACACCAGGAATATAGCGGAGGCATACACGCCTACCGCGAGAAACGCCGCCATGGCAAAGGGAAAAAGATACTCCACAACACCCCACAGGCCCGGAACGAATACAGCCCCCAGAATGAACATCACGTTGATGGCCATAGCGTAGGTCAGCGGAATAGCCATAAGCTGCACTTCGGCATCCGTCGACTTCAGCGTATCAAACGCGGACGTCTTCCTGAAACCCGAATACTCACTGATATTCCATGCCAGAAGACGATAATGCTCTACCCCGAAATACACGATCCCTGCGACACTGAGTACAACAAGGCCCGCAAGCCACGGGCTGCCTGACAGAAGCGCAGCCAGGACATCCTCGAAAACCGGAATGGGACGGCCCTTGTGACCGACCATGAACATCAGGAACATGAAAAAAGTCACCGCTATACCACCGCTTCCGAGGGAAGCAAGGAAATAAAGCGGCGAATACTGTTCTCCCAGATTTTTACGCATTTTTCTTTTTGTGTGTTATAACCCTGTTCTGCTGACAGCTGCTGCTATTTTTTTGAAATCAGTTTAAGGATCTTCTCCATGTTCTCAGAATCATGGTGGCTCATGCACTCCTGGAGACTGCTGTTCAAAACCAGTGAATAGGTCTTGTCGAGAGCGGCCTTGGCCGCCTGAAACTGAACAATCACCTTATCACAGTTTTCCCGGCTCTCCACCATTCTGATCAAACCCTGAATCTGACCGTTGACTTTTTTCAAACGCAAAACAATATCATCCATACGACAATGTAACCTGAATCTTCAACTGAAAAACGGAACAATAGGAGACTGCGCATCACATACCCCTACCCCGTAGAGGTATAAAACATAACAAAAAAAAGAACTACTTCAAAACAATGTGTTGCCAACACAAAAAGCCCTGCACAACAGGGCTTTTTGTCAATCGATCACCCTACGCCCGCGCACCGGACAAGGGAAGACAAACAAAGCATGCCTCAGCGCTTGCCGCCTTCGACAGACAGCATGGGAACGGCACAGCACATATCCGACTGCAGCTGGCAGAGCATGCTCTCTGTCGCCTGCTGCATAATCTGCGACATGATCGCCTCGCTCATAAATTTCAGTACGCCTTCAGGCATCATGTTCAGAGGAAAAGAGAGGTTGAAATCGAGAGAAATATCGGTTTCAAAATGGACGGCGGTCCTGTTATCTTTCTGGTGGAGAAGACAGATCTCCGTATTGGCCCGGCCGACGAATGTATGATTGTCGTCAATAGCGATATCCGGGGTGCGTTCAGCGTTCACCCATAGAATTCGTTTGCCCCCTCCTTCATGCAGCTCCTTGTTTTTCATAACCTCGAGACATTCATTCACCTTCGGCTCATCTGCATGCAGCAGTTCACAGCGCTGTTCGACAAAAAAGAGAGCAGTAATCGGATTCTTTCGGGGATCCTCCACCTGAAAAATCCACTTATAGATACCATGATCGGGCAGATAGCTGACATTCTGACAGTAGGGGTTACACTGCAGAATCTTTTCATGCTGTTCAAAATAGGCATAAGAGTCGTTCAGACATGATTCGAGAATCACATGCGCCTTGCTTCTTCCAACAACTTCCATAATATTATCCAGACAAAAATAACCGAAACTCTAATTGTTCAAGACAACACAGCATTCAATTCGAGAGTTCCCTGCAAACACAACAGGAGTAAAGCCTCATTGCACACAACCACTCCATCGGCAGCAATCATATGAAAAACAATTCACAGCGCACCAATGGTTCTTGCTGCCTCAAAGGGTGCCTTGCCTGGGTACTGCTTCTCATCGCAATAACTGCCGCTGCACTTGCAGGCGGAAACTGGACGTTCGAATGGCGCCGGCAGACGCCCCCCGCCCGGCAGGAGAAAAAAACGGGCCCGATACCGGTATCATGCCTGACAGCACCAACCGGTTCGCATGAATCAGCGCGTCAGACCATCCGCTCACTGTAGAGCATCGTCACCGGTGCCGCCCGATTGCCAACAAATCAGATAACCGGCTATTCTGCTTTTTTTCTTATTATCACCATAACTCGAATAACAATCATAAACATTCGTTCCATGGAAGGATCTTTCAACTACACGACCATCATTGCTCCGGTAGCTTTTTTTATTCTCGGCATTTTTTTCGTTTTAGGTCTCAACAAATTTATCGGGAAAAAATCCGCTGAAAAATAAGATCATCGGCTACGCGTGCTGTTCTGTGTCACAAGCGTGTGAAACCGCTTAATTTTTGAAAAAACAAGCTGTAAGCCCGGAGAATCTGATCATTTTCCATTTGTTGGAATGGGAAAAAAATTGTAAGTTTTTTACAAAACAGCCCAACAGGCGTGCGTACATTTTTTTATTCACTGCCTTTTTCAACTAAAACATCCAGCATCATGTCAAACGGATCAAACACAGACCTTTCAGGCGCAATCAGCGGCCTCGTCGACACTCTTGGCAAACTCGGCCAGGCACAGATCGAGATCCTCAACAACACCCTCAAAACCGTGACTTCCATGGTTGAGCCTATGGGTAAAACAGCGACTGATCTTGTCGGCACTCTCGCTAACACCGTCAACGACGTCCTCAAAAACGTCACTTCAGCTATCGGCGGCGGCAACAAGTAAGGCCAGACGTCTTTCTGACGAGGCACCTTATGTTCTGCGCATAAGGTGCTTTTTTTTTGCATCCCATGAACACACACGATTACCTTCAGCATCTTTTCCCGGGAAAAGACACATCAGGCGCTCTGGTCACGAAAATCACCGGAGATGCCTCAAACAGACAGTATTTCAGAATACAGGAAGGCGACAGCACCAGAGTGCTCTGTATCGATCCTGACTTCCGGTCCTCAAACCCGGCATCGTATCCGTTCCTGGTTCTCCATGACCTCCTTGCATCCCATGCCGTTCCGGTGCCCCGAATCTATGCCGCGGACACAGTTTCGGGAAGTCTGCTGCTGCAAGACTGCGGGAACACCCTGCTGCAGGACGCAGTCAGAGAAAAACCTGAACTGACCGAACCGCTCTATCACGCTGTCATCGACATCATGGTAGACATACAGAGCATTGAAAAACGTGGTAACACCATTCCTTTTACCCTCTCATTCGACCGTGAAAAACTCATGTTCGAATATGAATTCTTCATCACGCACGCCCTGAAGAACAACCCGGACGTGACCATAAGCCCGAAAACACAAACACTGCTCAGAAAAGAATTTGAAACCCTCTCGAAGACACTTGCTGCGCCGTCTCATCAAGTGCTCAACCACAGGGATTATCACTGCCGTAACATTCTGATCCATAACAGCAAACCGGTCATCATCGACTTTCAGGACGCAAGAATGGGGCTTGCTCAATACGACGCCGCATCGCTGCTCAGAGACTCCTATCTCAGGCTCGACGATACGCTATTGCTTCGTCTCCAGCGCTATCACTACGACAGCCTCTCGGAACGAGGCCTTTTCAGGATAAGCTTCGATGAATATCTCCGTCTTTTCGACCTCATGGCATTCCAGCGCAATGTCAAGGCACTCGGAACATTTTTCTACCAGTCAACGGTTATCGGAAACCACGCTTTCAAGCAATATATTGAACCCACGATCGCCTATCTGCCTGACTATATAAGCCGGCATGCCGAACTCGAAAAAGCAGGCACGATCATCATGGAAACCCTGGCACAACCTTCATCATGAAAGCCTTCGTTCTGGCTGCCGGCTTCGGAACACGCCTCAGGCCGCTGACCGGCAGCATACCCAAGCCACTGATCCCCGTTCTGAACATCCCCTCGCTGTGCTACACGCTCTTTCTTCTGAAGGAAGCAGGAATCAGGGAGATCATCTGCAACCTGCACTATCATGCCGACCAGGTCGCCATCCACCTTGAAAAGCATGATTTTTACGGCATGAACATCATGATTTCCGAGGAAAAAGAGATCCTCGGCACCGGGGGAGGCCTGAAAAAATGCGAATCACTGATCGGAAATGATGATTTTATCCTGATCAACAGCGATATTATTACTGATATTGACCTTCAAGAACTTATCGCCGCCCACCGCAAGAGTGCGGTTTCAGGAACACTCATGCTCCATGCAACCCCTCGTGCAGCGGCCATCGGGCATATCGGGGTTTGTAACGGAAGGGTCATGGATTTCAGGAACATGCGCAGAACGGGACTCCGGTCGAACCTTATTTATACCGGAACCGCCATTCTCTCTCCCGAGATCTTCAATTATCTGGAAACAGGTTTTTCAAGCATTGTCGACACGGGATTTACCGGCCTTATCGATAACGGAGGACTTGCATCCTACGAACATAAAGGATTCTGGCAGGATATCGGAACCCTGGAAGAGTACCTGCACAGCTCGATAGCCAACAACAGACCTATACTGGATCTCGGCAGCCGGATGCAGAAGACTCTCGGCATCAGACCACATATGATTGCCGATGATGCAACGATCAGTCCCGAAGCAACCGTCACATCATCGGTTATCGGTCAGAGATGCCGTATAGGGCCCGGCGCGCTTATAGAAAATTCGATACTGCTGCCCGGCGTCTCGATCGAGGAAAGACAGCACATACACAAAAGCATCGTCTCTACAGAAGGAATCATTGCACTCAACCCGTAACCCCGGCTCATGATCGCTACTGGACTGGACCTGCTGCTGCAGGACATATCTGCCCTGCGAGGAAAAAACGTCGCGCTGATTGCCAATCAGACTTCCGTCACCCGTTCGCTGCACTACTCGTGGAATGCCCTTGCCGAAAAAGGTATCCGGCTGAAACGGATTTTTTCTCCGGAACACGGCCTTTTTGCAACCGAACAGGACCAGATAGCCGTAACAGTACAACCGGAAACAGGCTGCCAGATCGTCAGCCTCTATGGTGACTGCATAGAAAGTCTGCTTCCGGACGAGACCCTGCTCGACGATATTGACACGCTGCTTTTCGACATTCAGGATGTCGGAGCCAGATACTATACCTACGTCAACACGCTCGCGCTCATCATGGAGGCAATAGACGGACGGGATATCGAGCTGGTCGTGCTTGACCGTCCGAACCCGATCGGAGGTATTCATGTCGAAGGACCCTTGCCGGACCCGGCCTACCGGTCGTTTGTAGGCATCTTTCCCGTACCTGTCCGCCATGCCATGACTCCGGGAGAGCTGGCGCACCTCTACCGCGATTATCGCAAAATCGACATCTCTCTCACCGTCATTACGATGCAGGGATGGCAGCGAACTATGAGCTTCAGCGCAACAGGGCTGCCCTGGGTACCTCCATCACCGAACATGCCCACCATGGAAACCGCCCTGGTCTATCCGGGAATGTGTCTGCTGGAAGGGCTCAATATTTCAGAAGGCAGAGGCACGACGACCCCCTTCCTGCATTTCGGCGCACCGTTCATTGAGCCCTACGATCTGAAAGCCTCGCTTGACGATCTTCAGCTTGATGGAGTCATTTTCCGACCGACGTTTTTTAAACCATCATTTCACAAATACGCCAACGAGGTCGTAGGAGGAATCTATCTTCACGTCTGCGATCCGGAACGCTTCGATGCGTTCTCAACGGCAATCGCCGTAACATCGGAGCTTCACCGTCGCTATCCTCATGAATTCCGTTTTCTTGATGAAGTCTATGAATTCAACGCCACGTTTCCGGCATTCGATCTGCTCTGCGGCAGCGGAACAATTCGCTCGATGATCACCGAGGATCGGTCTTTTGAGGAAGTGAGAGCTTCGTGGAAAAAAGACGAAGCAGTGTTTCATTCTGCCAAGGAAAACTTTCACCTGTACTGACAAAGCAATACCATGCAGCTACTCGACCTGTCAATTATCATCTTCTTTCTCCTTGCAATGACCCTGTACGGCCTATGGCAGGGGCACTCCAACCGATCGACCGGAGACTACTTTCTCGGAGGAAGAAATCTGCCGTGGATTGTCGCCATGCTCTCCATCGTCGCAACAGAAACTTCAGTTCTGACATTCGTCAGTATTCCAGGTATCGCCTACAGAGGAGACTGGACATTTCTTCAGCTCGCCATGGGCTACATTCTCGGAAGAATTCTTGTCAGCGCCATCCTGCTCCCCGTCTATTTCAAACAAGGGGTCTCCTCCATTTACGAGGTCATCGGAAGCCGTTTTGGAAAACCGATGCAGAAACTCTCATCCGTTGTCTTCCTTATCACCAGAATTCTTGCTGACGGAGTCCGGTTTCTGGCAACTGCTGTCGTCGTCGAAGCGGTCACCGGCTGGCCGATGCCTGTTGCCGTACTCATCATTGGCCTGGTAACGCTTGTCTATACGCTCTCAGGTGGCATTAAAACGGTTGTCTGGCTCGACAGCATCCAGTTCATGCTCTACCTTGCTGGCGGGGTCCTCACCATCGGCTTCATTCTCTCCTCTCTCGACACCGATCCTGCAGGCATTCTGCTCTCTCTGGCCAGGGAAGGCAAGCTCAGGATCATCAACACCGATACCCATCTGCTGAGTAATCCCTGGGCTTTTTTCAGCGCTGTTACAGGCGGAATGCTGCTCTCCTTCGCCTCCCATGGCGTGGACTATATGATGGTTCAGCGTGCTCTTGGATGCAAAAACCTTGCCTCGGCTCAAAAAGCAATGATCGGCAGCGGACTGTTTGTGTTCATCCAGTTCGCTGTCTTCCTGCTGGCAGGATCACTCATCTACGTCTATCTCGGTGCCGATATCAATGTTCCCAAGGACAGAGAATTTGCCACGTTCATTGTCGGCTATCTTCCCCCGGGTCTCAAAGGGCTTCTGCTGGCGGGCGTTCTTTCAGCAGCCATGTCGACGCTCAGCTCTTCGATCAATTCGCTTGCCTCGTCCACCGTCACCGACCTCATGGGAGGCAAAGCGTCTCTGAACCAGTCGAGACTGATCAGTTTCATCTGGGCAGGAATCCTGATAGGCATCGCTCTTGGATTTGATGAAAGCGACAATGCCATTGTCATTCTCGGACTCCAGATAGCATCGTTCACCTATGGAGGACTGCTCAGCCTTTTCCTGCTTTCCCAGAGCAAAAGACGATTGCCTCCTGCGAGCCTCGCAACAGGGCTCATTGCCGGAATGGGCAGCGTCTTTCTGCTGCAGCACGCCGGTATCGCATGGACATGGTACATATCATTCTCTCTTCTGATCAATATAACCACGGTCTTCATCGTCAGCCTGCTGCTGCCCGTCAGAAAACAGCCGTAAACAGCTCCTCGCGTCAATGAGCAGTTTGTACAGCATGATTATTTCTCTAAATTACAGCGAAAGAGCATCTCGATAATCGCCCAACAGCAAAAGACATTCGATCATGAACAGGATATCAGGCGCATTTACTCAGGGAGCCGAAGCATATGGCAGGTTTCTCGAAGTATTCATTGACGGGCACTGGTGGGTCGTAGGCGATGCACTTGAAAACGTCGGCAAAACGACAAAACGGCTTGGTGCCAACGCCTATCCGCATCTCTACGGAGGAACATCGGGAGGCCTGAGAGGATCATCTCCCGAGGCTTCCGGCTATGCGAAACCCACAAAGTCAGTCCAGCAGCGATTCAAGGACTAAGAAACACGGCCAGCATCTTATCATGCAAAACGGGACAGCGTCGTCCCGTTTTGTATCTCCCCCAAAAGAACTATTGAACGAATGCCGGAGAATACGTAAATTCTCTGTAGTCATATTTCAATCCATTCTCTCACGCTCATCACAAACAACAGGAGATCATCATCATGGCAAACGAAGGAACGACCAATACCGCACAAGCCATTTCAGGTGCAGTGGAAAGTCTTGGCAACCTTGCCGTATCTCAGATCAAGGTTGTCGACAACAGCATCCAGGCACTCATGCCGACCATTGACAACGTCAGCAAAAACCTGGGCAGCGCTCTTGAAACAGGCATCAAAACCCTTAACGATTCCATCGCAGCGCTTTCCGCCCCGGCAAACTCGCTCCTCCAGACATGCGGAGACGTCGCGGCAACAGGCATCAATGCCGTCAGCAGCATTGCATGGAAAGGCGCTGAAATCATAGGCTCTGTCGGCAACACCGCCCTGTCGATCGTCCAGTCAGGAATTTCGACCGTCGGCAACGTCGCTTCATCCATCCTCCCCGGAAAAAAGATCTGAAAAAAAATCATCATTCAACACAAAAAGCCTTCTTTCCTGAAGGCTTTTTGTGTTCCAATCCAAAAAAATTATGGCGAGCGATTTTTTTTATTATTTTTTATCAGGCGCTATAACCTAAAGGTAATAACGAATAATCAATAAAAAACAATCCGTCATGAAACACATCATCATCAGTCGCATACTCCGCTCGCTTTTCTCTCTGCTGCTGCTTGCAGCCCCCTCCATAGCAAGAGCAAACGATACCCATTCATGGAACACCTTCAACGCCAGATTCAATGTCAGCGAACACTGGATGCTGCATATCGGATCCGATCAGAAATTTGTCGACGATATGACCGAATACGGCATCTGGACACTGTTTGCCGGCCCCTACTACAAAGTGTCAAACAACATCCTCCTGGGATTTGAAGTCCGTCATCAGGAAACAAAGAAAAACGATCGATGGATCGAAGAGAATCGCTTTACGCCGGTCGCTTTGGTCAAACAAGAGTGGGGGCCGCTACGCATAACCTTGAGAGAACGGCTCGAGTACCGCACACGAAAAAGTGACGACAACTGGGTAAGCCGCAACTACATCAAGGCGGGGCTGAATGCAACACCGGTTTCGCCCTACTTCTCGAATGAACTGTTCTACGACCTGACTATCGGGAAATTCAACGAAAACCGTCTTGCTGCTGGTCTTGATATGCCGCTCACTAAAAAAGTGCTTGCAAGCATTTACTTCATGTACAAATCCAACGAGAAACTCAACGACTGGTCCGGCACAGATATCGTAGGCACCTCCCTTACCGTCAAACTGTAAACAATGCTCAAGCACAACAAAAGAAACCTTTTCGTCCCCGCCCCTGTTCCTAAAGGGTAACCTGGTATATGAAAACAGAGTACCTGCACACATGCAACATGTATTCGAAAACTGGCAACGGCTGACATCGAACGACATTCCGGTCTATGTCAACACATCCACCGCAAACTGGTTTGTTCCTAACGCTGCCGGTGATCAACTGCTCAGGAACCTTACCGGACCTGACAAGCTCATCGGCAGCGCAGAACATCTCGCCTTTCTTTCACGACTTCCTGCCGGAGCAAGCCGAACGTATGAAGGCCGAAGCCGATTGCTCTCGCTCAAGCACATCCGGGAACTCTGGTTTCATATCACCAACCGCTGCAACATGTCGTGTGCCCACTGCCTCTTCTCTTCGTCACCTGAAGCGAAGGATGAACTCGATGCAGGGACAATCCTGGAACTTGCGAAAGAGGCCTGGCAAACCGGATGCCGCCTCTTTGCGCTCACAGGCGGAGAACCGCTTGTTCATCGGGAAATCAACACGATTGTACGGGGCCTTCTCGATCTCCGGGATGCTCATATCGTTCTCCTCTCCAACGGCGTCCTGACCGACAGGCTGAAAGAGGTATTTGCAGGCGATCCCGACCGGATCCATCTGCAGATCAGTCTCGACGGGATCGGAGACAATCATGACGCCCTTCGCGGCGCGGGCTCTTTCAACAGGCTCACGTCAACCCTGCAAAAGCTGCGTTCTCAAGCGCTTCCCGTCACGCTCTCGATGTGCGTCACGCGCAACACCATGCAGGATATGGAGCGTGTTGTCCGCTATGCAGGGGAGCATGGCGTGACCAATGTGCATTTCATGTGGTATTTCATTCGCGGACGAGGAGATGAACAGCAGTTTCCCGATCCCGGAAAACTCTTCGCCAATCTCATCCGTGCGGCAGCAGCAGCCGAAGAACTCGGGATCGCCATAGACAATATTGAATCACTCAAAACACAGGTCTTCGCCCCGCCGGGAACAATCCATGACGGAAGTACCGCCGGATGGGAATCCCTTGCGGTCGGCCCTGACGGGAACCTGTACCCGACCGCTGCCCTGGTCGGCATCACTGAACTGGCGACCCCGATCGACAGAGGGCTTGTCGCCGCATGGAAAGAAAGTACGGTACTCGAACGAATCAGAAAGACATCGATCATCGACAACGAATCTCCAATGCGCCATATCCTCGGAGGAGGAGATATCGATCACTGCTACATTTCCAGCAAGACCTTTTCAGGGACCGACCCCTACCTGCCGCTCTATGAGGCTGTCGCCCTCTGGCTTATCGCCGGCAGCGTGCCCGATCAACCTCACCAGCTAAAACCTGCAATCCGTCTGCAGATGGGCGAAATTCTCGAAAACTGCGGAGCCCACGGAAGCATTGCCCTGATTCACTCGAACTGCCTCCTGGCAACCGCAACGAATGAAAGCCTCGCATTCATCAGGAACTTCTACAGCTCGGCAGCCGGAGACCGCAATGAGGAAATACTCAACCCTGCAGGATACGAAACCGCTCTGGTCAGCCACATCCCGGAAGCATTCAGGTTCAGAGGCTACGGCTGCGGCAGTCCGGTGATGGACGCAGCAATTCAGGAAGGAGAACATGTGGTTGATCTGGGATGCGGCAGCGGCGTGGAGTGCTTCATTGCCTCAAGACTGACAGGACGGGATGGCACGGTAACGGGAATCGACATGCTCGACCCGATGCTGGAACTGGCGACAAAAGCCGCACCAGGCGTCGCCGACGCACTCGGCTACAGCAACGTAGCCTTTCGCAAAGGGATGCTTGAAGAACTTCCTCTCGAAACCGGTTCGGCAGACCTGGTGCTCTCAAACTGCGTCATGAACCTTTCACTCAACAAACGGCGAGCTTACAGCGAAATACTTCGCATCCTCAGACCCGGCGGAAGAATGGTCATTTCAGATGTCGTATGCGAAACAGAGCCCGATGCATCCATCCGCAACGACGACAACCTCCGAGGCGAGTGCATTGCCGGCGCTTTGAGCGAAACCCATCTGCTTGCACTGCTTGAGGAAAGCGGCTTCAGCAACATCCGCCTGATCAAGCGCTTCCCATACAGAGTTGTCAATGGACACCAGTTTTTCTCACTCACCTATACAGCCTCCCGACCCCAACAAAAAGAACAGGTAAAAGTCATGTACCGCGGACCGCTGCCCTGGCTACTGTCCAACGGAGGAACATTGCTTGCGAGAGGAAAATCAGTCCCCATCGACCGGGAAGAAGCAGAAGGGCTCGGTGACTCGCTCTTTCTTTTCGATGAGGATGGATACGTCACCAATGTCGAAGGAGAAAACTGCTGTTCATGCGCTGTCGCTCCGGAAGAACGGTTGCATCAGGAAAAACCTGATACCAAATCCGTCGAACCGGAACACACATCCGGTTGTATGGTCTGCGGTTCTCCACTGGCCTACGAAGAAAAGGAGACCACAAGGACGTGCAGCTACTGCGGCAAGGAGATCTCCACTCAGACGGTCTGCGAAAAAGGTCATTTCGTTTGTGACGAATGCCATGCTGAAGATGCCCTGGAAGTCATACGGCATCTCTGCCTGACGACCGGGGAAACCGATATGCTCAAGCTTTTCGAACACATACGCAGCCATCCGTCGATCAACATCCACGGGCCCGAGTATCACGCCATGGTCCCGGGAATTATTCTCGCCACGTACAGGAACCTCGGCGGCGATATTATCGATATAAACATCGAAAGCGGCATCAGTCGCGGTAAAACCATAGTCGGCGGATCATGCGGATTCATGGGTATCTGCGGAGCTGCCGCCGGAGCCGGCATTGCCTTCAGCATCATGCTGAAAGCCAACCCGCTCAAACCGAAAGAACGAAAATCCGCTCAGCAGGTGACGGCTGCCATTCTTGGTCATATCGCCAGGCTCAAAGCTGCACGATGCTGCCAGAGGGAGTGCTGGATCGCACTGACAAAGAGCGCCGAACTGTCTCACGAGCTGCTCGATATCCCGCTCAAAGCGGACTATGCCGTCAGCTGCAGCCAGAAAGAGCTCAACAATGAATGTCCTGGAAAGGGATGCCCGGTCTACTGAACCCCAAAAGAAGCATAAAGAGATGTCAGGAGATGTCGATCAGGCCGGAACTCCCGGCCGAACCTTTCTGCTCCGCCATGCTGCTGTTCAGCGTCATCAACGCAATCCGGTCTGACGTCTCCTGAGACAGGAAACGATCAGTGCAGGATGGCCGATAAAAACCGCGGGCACCGCGCATTTTCATCATTCAACACGTCTTTTACGGATCAGAAGCGCCCGCACACAAACACGTCACGTACCTTTTTTCAACCCCTCAAAACAATACTCGAGCGACTGCTGCGGAGCCTCGCCCTCGCTGACAACCTCGAAAGTGGTCTTCCACGCATTGTCATCCGACAAAGAGAGAACCAGCAGTTCGGCAACATCCGAACGATTGGTAAATCCGTTCCATATCCGGTCGCCCTGATCCACTTTCAATCTGTACTGCAGAGGTTCTCCATCCTTTAATCCTCCCGGACGAACGATCGTATAAGTCCTGCCTTCCTGAGAAAAAATCTCTCTCACATGATTTTCACCAGCAAGCTTCATGGAGAGAACTCCTGCAAAAAGGTTGAGCGGATGAAACCACTTCGTGACAGCTATCGAACTTACCAGACCGAAATGCCTGACGCCCGCCCTTGCTGCTTCATCTGCCAGTCTCTTCACTCCATCCCGGTCTACTTCGCCGGGTGAGGCCTCCCCCGTAACCTGACTTGAACCCAGTGCAGACAGAACAGCGACGCATCCCCTGACCGCCTTTGCAACATCCTCCCTGTTCTGGATCCTGCCGACAACAACATCCACATCACCCAATGCTTCCGCCTTTTCAGCAGAACGAACGAGAACTCTTACAGGAATACCATAATGCTGCAGCCGCCTGACAATCCACGTTCCGGTTTTTCCGGTTGCTCCGGCAACAAGAACCATCCCCTTTTCTGTGTATTTTTCAGTCATCGTTGTTGCATTGTAGAGCCCTTGAGAGGGCATCTGATTGAGAAAACCTTTACTATATCAAACCCGATCCGGGATAATTAAGTTTCTTGTTGAACAAAGCATACAGCCATACACACCATCAAACCGGAAGCCGCCATTGCAACTCCCCGAAAAATGTTTTTATTTCCTGCTATGAGTGTTCTGCTGATGATTTTCGCTTCGGCCTGTTTTGCGACCATGGCCGCCCTGATCAAAGCCATCGGTCCGGCGCTGCCGATCCCGGAGATTATTTTTTTCCGCAGCATTCTACCGCTTCCGTTCTTTCTCGGAGCACTCATGCTCAGAAAGCAGAGGCTGCTGGTACTGGCATGGAAAACATTGATGCTTCGATCGATCTTCGGCTTTCTTGCCATGAGCGGGTTTTACTATGCTCTTATCCACATCCCTCTTGCAGAAAGCGTTTTCCTCGGCAGGACACAGCCGCTGATCCTTGCGTTGCTTGCCCCCTGGGTAGTCAATGAAAAACCCACCGGAGCGGTATGGATTGCAATCGCAACAGGACTTCTCGGCATCATCTTCATCATTCAGCCATCTTTCGGATGGATGCCGGCCGCATGGGCGAGCATCGGGGCCGCGTCGGCATCAGCAATGGCCCACCTTCTGGTACGCCGTCTCAACCGTACCGACGCTCCGACGACAATCGTGACAAACTTCTTTATGGTTTCGGCCATTCTGAGCGGCATATGGACCACACAGGTCTTCACCCCTCCGCACCCGTCCCAGTGGGGACTGCTGGCAGGCGTCGCCATCTTTTCCACTGCCGGCCAGTTCCTGATGACCGTCGCCTATCGCAAAGACCATGCCCCTGTCGTCGCTGCGGCAAGCTATGCATCGATCATCTTCTCCATCGTCTACGGCTACACATTCTGGAATGAGATCCCTCCTCTGTCAGCATGGGCAGGAGGAACCCTCATTATCGCCGGATCATTTATCCTGATCCGCTCGAGAATATAGAGCTCCTGTGTTCCCAATCTCGAAAGAGGTTCTCTATATTACTACTCTAAACGCCACACGGTTTCTGAACTTCAAGCATCAGCATCATGAAACAATATCTTCTCCCGACAACAATAGCCATACTGTGCCAGATCGGCCCTGCATGCATGACAGGCTATGGGGCCGATCAGGCACAGGTCAGCCGGCTGCTGTCCGATGTCGCGACATGGAACAGCTTCCGCACCGGCGCCCCGGAAACAGCGATCGACCTCAATTATGCAAAAATGAGCGGGGCAAACCTCAACAATGCGGATCTGCAGAATGCAGCAATGGTCAAAGCCATACTCAACGGCGCGGCGATCAACCAGGCGAATCTGAAAGGAGCAAACCTCTTTCTGGCGAAACTCAAACGCGCTACCATCAAAGACGCTTCCCTTGAAGGCGCCAACCTTGCCAAAACAGATATGAAAAGCGCCTGTATGACCCGAAGCAACCTGCGATCGGCAAATCTTGCAATGGCCGATCTCCGATGGGTCAATCTCGAGGAGGTCGATCTCCATGGCGCATTTCTTGAAAAAGCAAAACTGTTCGAAGCAAGCCTGAAAAATGCCGATCTGAGAGGCGCTAATCTCAACGGCGCTGAAATGATCGGACAGGCGGACCTTGCCGGAGCGAAGGTATCAGGGAACACCATCATGCCTGACGGCAGGCGGGCCACATCGCTCTGGGCATCGATCAACGGGGCAAGATTCATCGAAGAACCCGAAGTCCCGGCTGTTGTCATGACCTATACGGACATCATCCTCCCCGAACCGAACACCGCCGGAATCTCTGAAAAAGCCCAAACACCAGGCGACCCTGCAACCGTAACCGTCAACCCGCAGATCGTGCTCGAACAGGATGTCGAGGCATGGAATGCCATGCGGACTGAGCAGCCCGAACTGAAACCGGACATGGAAGAGGAAGACCTCAGCGATGCAAGCCTCGAAGGCGCCAATATGAAAGCCCTTGCAATGAACAATGCGACAATGGACGGGGCCGATATGGACAATGCAGACTTTTCCGGCTCTCAGCTGGCCAATACTTCCTGGAAACGTGCCGACCTGAAAAATGCAAACTTCCTCAATGCCGATCTGACTGGAGCAAATTTCGAAAAAGCCTTCATGAAAGGATCGAACCTTGCAAACGCAAATCTCACAGGAGCCCGATTTTTCGGAACAAGGATGCAGGAGGCCGACCTGAAAAACGCCGAGATGCAGAATGCCAATCTGTTCAATGCCGATCTGACAGGCGCCGATCTGAGAGGAGCAAATATGAAAGGCGCTCAGCTGATGGATACCATCCTGAACGCTGCCCGCATCTCGTCGTCGACAATCACCCCTTCGGGTCAGTACGCCACACGCAGCTGGGCAGTTCTTCGGGGAGCACGATTCACCAGCAACACCGATTCAGAGTAAACCCATAATCATTAAAACGACCTCCTTATGGCAAACATCCTTGTCGCAAGCTATTACAGCCGCTGGGATCTGAAAGAACACAAAGGCAGAATTGCCATGTACGACTCCGGCAACCAGCTGATAGAAAATCACATGTTCAGCAACCCGGCCGAGTTTCAGGCTGTCGTCAGCATGCTGCGCAATGAAAAACCGCTCTGGTATGACACCGAAGCGCAGCACCTCAGAACCGGATCGGAGCCGGTTGGCGAAGGGGAAAGCAGAATACACGAAGGGGTATAAAAAAAGGGAGGCACCAAAGCCTCCCTGCTCATTTCACCTTGCTGACTTCATCCAGATCGGGAAAACGCTTCTTGAAGACAAGATGCTCAAGGATGTGCGCTTTATGCATATTGGGATCATCAACCTCAAGACGATGTTTTTTGCCGGTTCTCGTCATAACATCGACAGTCCCGTCAGCATTGACATCGACTACTTTCCAGAACTTGTCGACAACATAGTGATAAGCCTCGCCTTTCTCCAGAGGATAGACCTGCCTTGCCCGCGGTCCGGGGCTCGGCGAGCTTTTCGGCTTCCGGTAGATAACCGGATCCCCGGGTTTGAACTGTACCATAGAACATCTCCTCGCCGGTGCCTCCCGGCAGCTTGTAATGAAGAGAAAAATTAACAATTTTAAACTTAATACATATTTACAGAAAACTCAAAAGGTATAAAAACAGCGAGAACAGGAACAAGAACATCGGAACACCAGCAGGCACATCAACAACGAAAGAACAACACGCTGCTCTGCTATCGTACAGCCTCTTCCACAAACCTGATTCTCAGATATTCCTCATCCATCTCAGCCCCTGCAGTCTTAAGCGTCGCAAGCGCCTGAGGAAGCACAATGTTTCGCCGGTGATTTCCTATCCGCACATTGAGTTCATCACCCTTTTTGCTTATCTGCACCTGATCTTTCTGAATGCCGGGAAGAAACAGCTGAAGCTGATATCCGTTTTTGATCTGCTCAACCTTGAAGGTCGTCTCTTTATAGTAAACCTGCGAAGGATCTTCATCCCCGTAGAGCAGCCGGCTGAGCTTTTCGAGCGTTGCAAGCCCGCATATCTCCCGGGAATACAGCGGAACCTCCTTGACAGGAAGCGGGCTGAAGTTTTCGTGGATTTCCCCCCGGTAGAGACGCTGGTTTTCCTTCCAGTACTGGAAATACGGATCCGACACCTCATCAGGAATGATCCTGTTGGCAATGATCAGGTCCGTAGAAATATCGTACAGACTCAGATAGGCATGCGCCCTGAGCGACTCGTTGATGACCATCCGCTCAGGATTGGTCACGAGCCGAACCGTGGTTACAGTGTTATCCTTGAGGATTTCTCCCAGCTGCTCGATTTTCTGATAGAACTCATAAGGGACATCCATCAGTTCCTTGTCAGGGAGAGAAAAACCGGCAAGCGGCCTGAAAATCGGCTCGACTATCGGTCGAAGCGTCATCGCCACCTTTTCAAACGGCTTATAGAGCCTGCGCATGTACCATCCCCCCACTTCAGGGATGCTCAGCAGCCTCAGGGCGGTCCCAGTCGGAGCGGAATCGATAATCAGCACGTCATAGTGTCCCTCCCTGTGATGACGGAACACCCTGACAAGCCCGAAAATTTCGTCAGAGCCCGGAAGAATAGCCAGCTCCTCAGCCTGTACGCCCTCCAGACCCCTTGCCTGGAGAACCTCGGTAATATAACGCTTGACAGACCCCCAGTTCTGCTCGAGCTCCTCGAGAACATCGAGCTCGGCACCCCATAAATTCGCACAGATCTCTCGGGGCTCATGGCCGAGTTCAACAGCAAAACTGTCAGCAAGCGAATGCGCCGGGTCAGTACTCAATACAAGGGTCTTGTAGCCCAGCTCCGCACAACGAAGACCCGTTGCCGCAGCCATCGACGTTTTTCCGACACCGCCTTTACCAGTCATCAGGATCAAACGCATACCATACTCCTTATGTCTCAGAATCTATCTCGAAACAGAGAAAAATGCACACGGTATCTATAACAAAACCCCTTGGGTTATAAGTTTTCCGCGATGCGAAAAAAGAGGGAAGTGAACCACTGCATACGGTTGCAGACAACCAAGAATGCGTCGGCAGAAAAAGAGAGGGAAGAGAAAAAGAAACCCTTTATTTATATCGACTTACGAGGGCGTAAACAGGCATTATTTTGATTATAATTTTTTTTCTTATATTTATCAATCGCAAACGATGATTTTTTTCAGGTATTTTCATAAAAAATACCGCCTGTTCTGCTCCCTGAAAACCATTGACGACACACAAGAACAGGAGTAATCAAACACCAAGAGAATGAAGACAAGACTACTGCCCTTCTTTCCATTGATCATGCTCATCATGCTTGTACAGCTTACCGGCTGCCAGACAAGCACAACCTATACCTCACTGCAATCAGGCATCCCCGTCACAGGCCTCAGTCCGGCCTGCATGGAATCCCCTGATAGTGAAAATAACGACGAACAGAATCTCGGCAACCTCTGTATGGTTACCGAAGGCAAAGCCTCATACTATGCCGACAGGTTCCACGGACGCCTCACCGCTAACGGGGAACGCTTCAATATGCATGAGATGACCGCAGCACATAAGTCCCTGCCGTTTGGCTCGATGGTCAGGGTCACCAACCTCGCCAACGGGAAAAAAGTGGTCGTCAGAATCAATGACCGGGGCCCATACATCAAAGGAAGAATTATCGACCTCTCAAAGGGCGCGGCAAAAGAGATAGGCCTCATCAAAAAAGGCGTCAGCAAAGTCAAGCTCGAAGTCTATGACGGCAGCGATACCGACGATTCGCAGGCCTCATAGTACCGGACAGACTGCAATGGAAATGAAAAAGCCCGCTTCACAAGCGGGCTTTTTCATTATCTCCTTCCGATCGACCGTTCTACTCGTTTTCCCGCCGGACACTGACAACCGGCTCCTCATCCTCAACTGCGTGCACAGTGATGACAATCGGACTGCAGCATACCTCGCAATCCTCGACATACTCCTCCGGCGGTTCAATCGAACAATCGATCAGTTCTTCGTTCAACGCACCGCAATACGGGCACTGGACCGTTACGGTTTTCATGCACTCCATAAAAGCCTCCTTCTCTGGTGATCAAAGAGCGTTCACATTGAGGAAAAATACAGAAAAGCCCGAACGAAACGAACTGCATCATCGATCCAGAAGCACAAATGCCACCGCAAAAGGCCCGTCATGCGAAAGAGAGATCCGTATCGACGAAGCCTCAATGCCAAGAGAGTCATCAAGAACATTGACCATAGGCTTTCCGAACCGGTCATTGAGTACTTCGACGCTCTGCCAGCCGAACACCTCCGAAATCCCCCGCCCCAAAGCTTTCGACAAAGCCTCCTTGGCTGCAAAACGAGCCGCCACGCTCGCCATCATATCAGGCTTCTTCCTGCAATGCTCGATCTCATTCCCGGTCAGCACCCGCCGCAGAAAGCTCTCACCATACTTCTCGACCGAGGCTTTGATTCGGGAGATATCGACAATATCGACACCGATATCGCAATTGCTGTTCATAGAAGAAGGCATATAAGATTACCGTTGATACGTCATCGGATCCGACACAAAGGACACCATTGACGAACATACGGCCGACATCCGCAGATAATATGGTTCAGCGGACCCTGGAATAATCTAAAAAAGCACAACTCAAACGACCGCTGAACCATATACCTTTCAGGTATCAAAAAAAGCAGAACGCTTTACTCTATCATAAAAGAGTACTACCATTACTATGGTACTGCTGCGGCATCGTCACAGCAGTATAAGCGCAGAAAAACAAAAAAGCACAGAAGCAGTCCTGCCATGATGCGGGGCTGCTTTTTTATTGTCCCCATCCGGCACGAAATCCCGCCCGCCACAAGAGCTGCCAGAAGCCATACCCAATCACTTTCCGATGCAGAAACGATCGAAAATCGTATTGAGCACTTCCTCGCTGACGACCTTGCCGGTAATCTCCCCGACATAGTCGAGGGCGGAGCGGAGTTCAAAGGCGATGAGTTCGGTTTCCTCCTCGCCTTCGATCAGTTCTCGGGCGTTCTGCAGTGCATCAGCTGCGTTTCTCAAAGCTTCGTAGTGGCGCATGCTGGTGACAAGGACACTGGCATCGTGAAGCTTGTCGAGATCTTCTGTCATGGTGCCCATCGCTTTTTTGAGCCCGTCGAGACCGTCCTTCCGAAGCGCCGAAATCCCGAGTACCCCGCACCCGGTTTCCTGTCCTACCTTCCGGAGACGCTCTTCGACTGATGCAGCCCGGTCTGTTTTGTTGGCGACAACAAGCAGTTTTGACGCGGAATATTCCCCGGCAATTGTGCGTATGGCAGCGATTTCATCCGCATAGTCATCGTCGCTGATATCCATGAGGTAGAGGATAAGATCGGCCTGGGCTATTTTCTCGTAGCTTCGGCGAATCCCCTCGTGCTCGATCTCTTCGACCGCTTCGCGAAGACCTGCGGTATCGGTCAGACGGAACATGGTTTTATCATAGACGAAGCACTCTTCGATGTAGTCTCTGGTCGTACCGGGCATATGGCTCACGATCGCCCGTTCTTCGCCGAGCAGTGCATTGAGCAGAGTCGATTTTCCGGCATTGGGTCTGCCGATAATAGCAGTTGCAACCCCCTCGCTGAGCAGGCGGCCATGCTGATAGGAGTCGACCAGCTGCCCGACTTCCCGCTGAAGCAGCGTCACCTGTTGCGTCAATTCATCACGATCCTGAAACTCCACATCCTCTTCACTGAAATCCAGTTCCAGTTCGAGCATCGCGCAGGATGTCAGAAGGCTCTGGCGCAAGGCATCGAGTTTGCCGGACAGGCCGCCTTTCATCTGGCTGACCGCAGTGCGGTATGCCGATTCGGAACGGGCATGGATCATCTCGCCGATAGCTTCCGCCTGCAGGAGATCGATTCTGCCATTGAGAAACGCGCGGCGGGTGAACTCTCCGGGCTCAGCCAGACGGCAGCCGTTATCGAGCAGAAGCTGGAGAACATGCCGGGTCACAACAGGTCCGCCGTGACAGGTAATCTCGACCATATTCTCTGCAGTAAATGAATGCGGCGCACGAAAAACAAGGACGATCACCTCGTCGACCATCGCATCGCCGTCGTAGAGGCGCCCGAAATGAGCGGTATAGCCGGGCGATTCGGCAAGAGGCACCTCAGGGGCACAGGCTTTGGCAAAAACCTTGTCAGCAATGGCAAAAACCCCCCTGCCGCTCATACGGACAACGGCAAGAGCTCCAACGCCGACAGGGGTCGCAATTGCCGCAACCGGATCACCATCGACGGGCACAAAAACATCATCATTCATGACAGTTACAGAAATAACGTTACAACGGACGGACGACCACCCGGTCCGGCAGCACATCGTCGGGAAGCTCAATCATGGAAAGCATACAACGCACAACATCATCGGTTCTCATCACGTTTCGGGGCTCTATGGCCGTGTGATCGAAAAACTCCGTTCCCGTCGATCCGGGATTGATGCTGCATACCCGGATTCCCTGCTCGCGAAGTTCTTCGACAAGGGCTTCGGAAAAACCGTTGAGGCCGAACTTGGAAGCGCAGTAGGCCGAACCGTTCCTGAATCCCCGCATGCCGGCGATCGACGCCACATTGACAATGGTACCCCTCCCGATAGCTTTCATTCCCGGCACCACCCTGCGTGTACAGAGAAAGGGAGCGGTCAGGTTGGTCGCAATCAACCGCACCCAGGCTTCCGGCTCAATCGTCTCGACAGCGCCGAAAAGCCCGAAACCGGCGTTATTGACCAGCAGATCAACCTGCGTATGATCGCTGAAAACGGTATCGAATGCCCGATCGATCTCGCCCTGTATGGTCACATCCGTCTCAAGCCAGGTGAATCCCGGATGCTCAAACGGTGTTCTGCGACGGCTCAAGCCATAAACAGATGCCCCTTTTCGGCTGAGGACGCGGCACAGTTCAAGACCGATTCCTGAACTCGATCCTGTCACGACCGCAATTTTTCCTTTCAGGTCCATAGCTCCAGTGTTTTGTACAGGATATGCTTCTGAACAAAAGTACAGAAAATCAGACAGAAATATTAATTTGCCCCCACTTGCAATAACCACCACCGGCAACAACTCATGGAACCATCAAAGGAAGCAACCATCGCACGCCTCCGCAACGAGGTACTCAGCAACACAGGCTCGTCCCTGCAGGAAAAATTCGACCGGGTACTGAATCTGGTAAAAGTACTCCGTTCGGAATGTCCATGGGACAGGAAACAGACCCCGCAATCCCTTGCCCACCTGCTGCTTGAAGAGAGTTATGAACTGGTGTACGCTATCGACACAGAGGACCAGAAAGAGCTGAAAAAAGAGCTGGGGGATCTCTTCCTGCATATCTCGTTCCAGGTGCTTATGGCTGAAGAGGCAGGAACGTTCAGCTATGCCGAGGTCTTCGACGCACTCTGCCAGAAGCTGATCGACCGCCACCCCCACGTCTTCGGCGACACTGCCGCAGAAACAGAACAGGAGGTCCTGAAAAACTGGGAATCGCTGAAACTCCGGGAGAAAGGGCGGCGCAGTCTGCTCGACGGCGTTCCGAAAGCCATGTCCGAACTGCTCCGGGCCTACCGGGTCCAGAAAAAAGTTGCCGGAGTGGGTTTCGACTGGGAAAGCGACGAAGGGGTTCTCAACAAGCTCACCGAGGAAATACAGGAACTCAAAAACGCGAAAACCCCGGCAGAACAGGAAGAGGAGTTCGGCGACCTGCTCTTCACCATCGTCAACTACAGCCGCTTCATCAGCACCAATCCCGAAGACGCCCTGCGCAAAGCGACCAACAAGTTCATGAAGCGGTTTATGAAAGTCGAAAAGATGGTGCAGGCATCTGACAAAAGCTGGAGAGAGTACAGCCAGGAAGAACTCGATGCACTCTGGCAAAGCGCAAAAAAAACGGAATAAAGCCTATATTGGAAGCCGGTCGGCACCATCCAGCCGATAAAACATACAGGCCCATGAACCATACCCGGCCTCATCACGTCACAGAAAATCCTCGCCTGCGCCGACAGGTACGCTCCGGACCATTTAACGCATGACCAGTCCGACGAATGCAACAAAAGACAGGATAAACTGCCGGATCAACCAGTTCAGGGAAGCATTCTACTTCCCCTTTGAACCGAAAAACTACGCTATCAATATACCTCCCGTTAAACCGGGACAACCCATACAGATCCCGGTTATGCTCAGGCCGAACAATGTCCAGTGCAATAACGGCAAAGGAATGCTGATGAAAGACTGGAATACAATGATGGAAAAAGGGGTCCTCCTGAGTGTCTACCCCGGCCAGAATGAACAGGTCCTTGTCAAACAGTAATTACGCAAAACCATCCAGAAAGCTGCCAGCCTCGATCGGATAGCGGCCGGCAGCTTCATGGCCCCCGTCGAACAGACACGTCTCATACACTGCTCCCGCCTCCGCCAATCGTGCAATATCGCGTTCAAAGAGAGTGTCTTTGTAAATCCTGTCGATCCTGCCCCGTGCGATATGGACGCGGCCAAGCTCCTGAAGAGCGCTATACTCCCCGGGAATATCACCCCCGCAGAGCATCACTCCCGAAGAGCGCCTCTTTCCCGACAAAGCCGCCCTGACTGCCATTGCCGCACCTTGAGAAAAGCCATGGAACACAAGAGAGCCGTCAAGCGGATAGCTCTCCGCCAGATGGTCCAGCACAGCATCGACATACCCTCTGTTCTCATCGATACGTCGTTTCCTGTCGAGGCTGGTCATCCAGCTTGCGCCTGCCTTTCCGCCACGGCCGTAGAAATGGTGCAGCGCCTCAATTGCACAGCAGCACCATGGCCGTTGCCCTCTGATTGATTGCATCAGCTCCAGTTCGTCCTCAGCCGTCTGTCCATACCCATGAAACCCCGCAAGCAGCCCGAAAGGCCCCTCTCCGTCAGGAAGATCGACAAGGTAACGTCCGGATAGCGTTACCGGTATGTAATGAACATCGTGCATAGAGGCTTGATCTGGTTGAGCCATCACAGCTCACAAATGACAAATCACGGATTACGAATTACGGATAACGGATAACGGGTTACGGGTTACGGGTTACGGGTTACGGATAACGAATACAACCCCACGGAACACATCACCACATCCCTCTTCCTACTTCCTGCTTCCTCCCCCCGACACCATCCGTTTGAACAGGATATCGACAACAACGAGCGAACTGCTCGCAAGCACGATCAGACCCCAGTCCTGCAGAGTCAGAGGAGTAACGTGAAAGGCATCGCTCAGCGGGGAATAGATGACGAGCGCCTGAAGAGCGACCGATATGATCACCGCGCCGATCATCCAGGGGTTCGACACCATCGACATACCGAAAAGACTCCGGGTTTCCGAACGCGCCTGAAAAGCGTTGACCATCTCGAAAAAAACCAGCCCCGTAAACGCCATGGTGGATGCGTGGATATAGACGCTGCCATCGCCATCAAGAACCGATCCCCAGCTCCAGCCCGAGCTGAAAAGCACGGAAAGATAAAGCCCCAGCGAACCGAGCGTAATCACGCTGCTCACCACTGCCAGCCGGATCACCATGGGTCCATTGACGATAAACGCCGATTTATCCATAGGGGGACGTTTCATAATATCGCGGGCCTTGGGCTCCAGTCCCAGGGCAAGAGCAGGCAGACCGTCGGTTATGAGATTCACCCACAAAATCTGAATGGCGACAAGAGGCAGTTTCAAGCCGGCAAGCACTGCCAGCACAATAATCAGGATCTCGCTGATATTGCTTGAAAGCAGAAAAAACACAAATTTGCGCAGATTGTCGAATATCGCCCTGCCCTCCTCGACAGCTTTGACAATCGAGGCGAAATTGTCGTCGACAAGCACCATCGTCGAAGCCTCCCGGGCAACATCCGTTCCGCCTTTTCCCATGGCCACGCCAATATCGGCCTGCTTCAGCGCAGGAGCATCGTTCACGCCGTCTCCGGTCATGGCAACGACATGATCATTCTCCTGAAATGCCTTCACGATGCTGATTTTCTGCTCCGGGCTCACTCTGGCAAACATTGACACCTCTTCAACAATCGACCCGATATCCTCGACATTTTCAAGTTCAGCTCCGGTCATCGCTCTTCCGGTGATGCCCAGCTCACGTCCGATCGCTTCGGCTGTCAGTTTCTGGTCGCCGGTAATCATCACCACCTTGATCCCCGCATCGCGGCACATCCTGACCGCCTCGACAACCTCCGGACGGGGAGGATCGTTCATCGCCTGAAGACCGGAAAAAACAAGCCCCTCCTCCTTGAACCCGTCAGCTGAACGAACCGGCTTCCAGGCAAAGGCCAGAACGCGAAGAGCATCGGACGCGAACGCCTCGTTACGTTCGAGAATCTCACGCCGCATCGTCTCATCCAGATCGACCACCTCGCCGCCCCGCATGGCTGCCACGCAGCGTTCAAGCAGCACATCGGGAGCGCCTTTCGTATACATAACAAACCCCTCTTCGGGTCCGTCATGAAGGGTAGACATCATCTTCCTGTCTGAATCGAAGCCAATCTCGTTGACTCTTGGATAGCGCTCCTGCAATTCGCACTGCGTCGTGATGTTATGCATAGCCGAACCAAGCAGGGCAACCTCGGTAGGATCCCCGAAAACCTCACCATCATCCTCGAAGCGGGCATCGTTGCAAAGCGCGCCGATCCGCATCATCAGGGCTATATCAGGATCGATCCCCCCTTCCGGCCGGCCATTCCGAAGTTTCGACTCACGCCCCGGGACGTAGACCGTCCGAACGCTCATGCGATTCATGGTCATTGTCCCGGTCTTGTCGGAACAGATCACTGACGACGACCCCAGCGTTTCGATAGACGGGAGATGGCGGACGATGGCATTGCTCCTGACCATTTTCTGCACCCCCCGGGCCAGCGTCAGCGCAACGACTGCAGGCAGACCTTCGGGAATGGCGGCAACAGCGAGACTGATTGCGGTCTTGAAGGTTTCAAGCACATCCTCTCCCGACATCCAGGTCAGAACGAAAATCAGCACCGCGGCACCCATAACCACGAACGCAAGACGACGGGAAAAGTGGTTGAGCTTCTTCTGGAGGGGGCTTTTATGACTGTCTTCATCCCCGGAAAGCAGTTCGGCTATGCGACCGAGTTCAGTGTGCATTCCGGTTGCCACAATAACCGCTTTGCCCCTCCCCCTGGCCACAACCGTTCCGGAGTAGACCATATTGTACCTTTCGGCAAGCGGCGTATCGCCGTCGAGGCGCTCAACCCTTTTCTCGACAGGAACAGACTCTCCGGTAAGCATAGCCTCCTGGGTATCGAAATTCATACACTCGACAAGCCTTCCGTCAGCAGGAACCCGGTCCCCGGTTTCGAGCAGGATTATATCCCCCGGAACAAGTCTGGAAGTATCGATTTTCTGAAGATGCCCGTCGCGAAGCACACGGGCCTGCAGGCCGGAGATCTTCTTCAGAGCGCCAAGGGCTTTTTCGGCCCGGTACTCCTGAAGAAACCCTATGACACCGTTAACAATGAGAATAAAGGCGATGACCTCGCTTTCAAGAACATCACCGAGAAAGAGGGAAACCAGAACGGCAAACAGGAGAAGCCAGACAAGAACGCTGTTGAACTGCTGAAGAAACAGTTTCCAGAGAGATACCTTTTCCTCCTCACGAAACCGGTTTTCGCCGTAGATACCGAGCCGCTGCGAAGCTTCATCCGACGTCAATCCGTCGGATGAAGCTTGCAGACCGGTCAACACATCCTCAATACTGTCGTTGTAAAAAGACATAAAACGTCAGTCAGGGATTAATCCTCCCGGCAACGGCACCCGGGAGAAAAAGCCTACAACTCGAGCAGCCTGTTGAGCCCCTTGAGCGCGATCCCGACCCATTCGGGACGGTTGTTGAGTTCATAGTTCAACTCATAGATCGCCTTATCCATCAGATAAGCGCGCAGAAGCAGGTGCTGTTCGGTAATATCTTCAGGAATAAGACCCTCTCCCCTGACGGCTGCCTCATACACATCGAAAAAGTGCTGCCCGGTATAGAAGCTCCAGAGTTCGGCCCAGGGTTCGAGGCGCTCAACATCCTCCTGCCGGATCGAACGGTCCTGAATCAGTACATTGAACGCTGCGTAATGGAACGAACGCATCATCCCTGCAAGATCACGGAATGCAGAACGCTTGATCCGCCGTTCGCTCAATGATCGGGCCGGCTCGCCTTCAAAATCGATGATCACAAAATCCTTGCCCGTCCAGAGAACCTGGCCCAGGTGATAGTCGCCGTGGATCCTGATCTTGGATGCAGCGATTTTACGGGCTTTGATATGCGAAAGACGATCAAGAATCTCGCCCTCCCGCTTGATAAGGCTCCCTGCAAGATCACTGTACTCTTCGGCGATACTGCCCATCTGCTCACGGAGCAGAACCATACCGCGTTTGACCTGCTCTCTCATGGACTGATAGATCGAACGCTGATAGAGGGTAGTAAAGGGTTCCGGCAGAAACTCCTGACCAAGATCCGGAGAAGCAAGCGCAAGATGCATGCCGGCAGTTCTTTCTGCCAGTCTCGACACCATCTCAAGATACGGCTCACCTATCAGGCCGTGGATAATTTCAGGCATCTCGACCGATTCACCGCCGGTCACGGGCACTGCGGGAATTTCGCGGATCTGAGGCAGCGCAGCAAGCACCTCTTCATAATAGCGATGCACAAAATGCAGCGTCTGGCTCCATGCGTCCCCCTCGTTAGGGATATAATTCTGAAGAATACCGAGGGAGCACTGGTCCTTCCTGCTACGTGTAAAATACAGTGAACCGAGATATGCCGGTGCACTTTCGAACGAGGTTTTTTCTGTCAGTGTGCGGCAGATCTCGACTTCAGGAGAGACCCCGGAGGATATCTTGCGATAGATTTTCAGACAGAGCCTGTCGCCGTACATAATCGACGTGTTGCTCTGCTCGGCGCCGAAAAGCACGGAATTCATCTCCCCGCCATCTTCGGCAGAAAGATACTCGTCGACGCGGGCCCCTTTTTCCGCCGTCAGCCTGCCGGTCGATCCTTTCAGGGAGCTGCTGCTGACAATGGTATCGAGAAGGAAGCGGTGGAACGACTTCTGATAGGCGGCGTCACAGAGATATCCCTCATGTTCCCCGATTTTGACGCTGCATATGACCTGCTTGAGAAAGTAGTCATCATCAGGATTGAACTGGCTCGAAGCAAGAAAAGTCACCGGAAGCTGATACACATCGTTCGACCCGCTCGGGTAACGGACCTCGACAATCATATAGACGGTATTGTCGCATTCCGCTACAGGAATATGTTCATTGATGCTCACTCTGACGATCTTCCGGGCTTTGCCGCCAAACCAGCGGCAGCCCCTGATATACTCGGGAAGGACCCTGGTTTCAAGACGCTCGAGGGATTTTCCGGTAAACAGATCCGCCATGGAGGCGACCTTTGCAAATGGCTTGTCGATATAGCGCCGGGTACCGATCTCCTCTTCAGTCCTGATCAGCTTGAACCAGAAATATCCGTACGGGCCAAGCGTGACGGTATACGGCCTCGATGTGATACCGGGGAAATGACTGAGACTGAACACCTCCTCAGGCGTATACCCCTCATACTCCGACAGATCGATCGTAGCAGCCTGGGCATTGCGCGACAGGTTGATGATGCAGAGCATTGTCTCATCCTCGAAGGTTCTGCTGAAAATCAGAATCTGGGGATTCTGACATGCGATGAAGCGAATATCGCCGCGGCTCAGGGCCTTATAGCGGCGCGAAGTCGAAAGCATATGGCGCGTCCACCACAGGAGAGAGTTGATGTTGCTGTCCTGCACCTCGACGTTTGTCGCCTCGTAGTGATACTCGGGATCGATAATCACCGGAAGCTGAAGCTGCTGCGGATTGGCCCTCGAAAAACCGGCATTCCGGTCGCCGTTCCACTGCATGGGGGTACGCACACCGTCACGGTCCCCGAGATAGAAATTATCCCCCATGCCGATCTCGTCGCCGTAATAGAGAACAGGCGTTCCCGGCAGGGAAAGCAGCATGATATTCATCAGCTCGATCTTGCGACGGTCATTGGACATAAGCGGCGCAAGGCGGCGGCGGATGCCGAGATTGATTCTTGCTTTAGGATCATGCGCGTAGACCCGTCTCATATAGTCGCGTTCCTCGTCGGTCACCATTTCAAGGGTCAGCTCATCATGGTTGCGCAGGAACGAAGCCCACTGACAGGATTCAGCAATTTCGGGTGTCTGGTCGAGAATATCGATGATCGGAAAACGGTCCTCCATTTCAAGCGCCATGTACATCCTCGGCATGAGCGGAAAATGGAAGTTCATGTGGCACTCGTCGCCGTCGCCGAAATACTCGGCGGCATCTTCGGGCCACTGGTTTGCTTCGGCCAGCAGCATCCGGTTCGGGAACTTGTCATCGACATGCTTGCGAAGACGCTGGAGAAACTCGTGCGTACGCGGCAGGTTCTCGCAATTGGTGCCCTCCTCTTCATACAGATAGGGCACAGCATCGAGACGCAGCCCGTCAACGCCCATCTCCAGCCAGTAATCCAGCACCTTGTAGAGCGCCTTTTCGACCGAAGGATTCTCGAAATTCAGATCGGGCTGATGATGGTAGAAACGATGCCAGAAATACTGGCCGGCCACCGGGTCCCAGGTCCAGTTTGACGACTCGAAATCCTGGAAAATGATACGGGTTTCCGAATACTTTTTCGGGTCGTCCGTCCATACATAAAAATTGCGCTCATCGGAGCCCGGTTCGGCCCGGCGGGCCCGCTGGAACCATGCATGCTGATCGGAGGTATGGTTGACAACCAGCTCGGTAATGACTTTCAGGCCGCGCTCATGGGCTTCATTGAGAAAAGCCCTGAAATCATCGATCGTTCCGTAATCGGGATTGACATCCATATAATCGGCGATATCGTAGCCGTCGTCTCTCAGCGGCGAAGGATAAAATGGCAGCAGCCAGATCGCCGTAATACCAAGACTTTCAAGATAGGGAAGCTTCTGGCGAAGTCCTTCAAAATCACCAACACCGTCATTATTGCTGTCAAAAAACGTTTTAACATGAGCTTCGTAAATGATGGCATCCTTGTACCATTGCGGCTCTGGCTGGTACGTTGCAGTACGTGTTTTCGGCATAGAATCCCGATAAATAATAATTATGGATGAAGAATAACGTTAAAAATATGGGCCGGAGTCGATCCCGGATTGAGCGACACAAAATTCCATTCACCCTCCCACTCATAGCTCCTGCCGGAGAGAAGATCTTCGACACGGAACCGATGGTCGAAAGAAAGACCGAACTGTTCAAGCGGAAAACGAAGCCACCCACCGTGTGTTTTGTAGGGATCGAGATTGACGACAGTGAGGATCACGTTACGATCATCATCGCTGCGTTTCACATACCCTATAAGCATGTCGTGCTCGTTCCCGCCTCCTGCGTCGATGCGGACAAACGTCACGTTCCTGGTCTGCTGCAGGGCAGGGTTCTCTCTGCGGATATGATTGACTGCCGTAATCTCCGCACGGATATTGCCCGGACGATCCATATCCCACGCCTTGATCTCGTATTTTTCCGAATGAAGATACTCCTCCTTGCCTTCCATGACAGGAACATTTTCGCAAAGTTCGTACGCAGGGCCGTACATGCCATAATTGGAAGAAAGTGTTGCCGCGAGTACCATCCTGATAAGGAACATCGGTCTGCCGTGCTGCTGCAACTCCTCATGGAGAATATCGGGAGTGTTCGGCCAGAAATTGGGCCGCATGTATTCGGCAAGCTCGGTCGTTGTCAGCTCGGTGAGATACTCCTGCAGATCATGCTTGGTATTGCGCCAGGTGAAATAGGTATAGGACTGGCTGTAGCCACCTTTTGCAAGCCGGGCCATCACTTTCGGGCGAGTGAAGGCCTCTGCCAGAAACACGGTATCGGGATGATCCTTGCGAATGGAGTCGATCGCCCAGTCCCAGAAAAGAAACGCCTTGGTATGCGGATTATCGACCCTGAAAATCTTTACCCCCTTGTCGATCCAGAACAGAAAGACGTTTTTCAGTTCCGTCCAGAGGCTCTCCCACTCCTCTGTCTCGAAATCGATAGGCAGAATATCCTCATATCGTTTCGGAGGGTTTTCAGCAAACTGCACAGTGCCGTCCGGACGCCACTTGAACCATTTCGGATGCTCTTTGACCCAGGGATGGTCAGGAGAACACTGAAAAGCGATATCCAGGGCAATCGAAATCCCGTGATCGGCAGCCTCGCCGACAAATCCCAGAAAATCCTCAATGGTCCCCAGCTCGGGATGAAGCGCGCAATGGCCTCCCTCACTGCCGCCGATCGCCCAGCAGCTGCCAGGATCATCAGCTGCGGCAACCAGAGAATTGTTGCGACCCTTACGTTTGGTCACGCCGACAGGATGAACCGGAGGAAGATAGATGACATCAAAACCCATGCGCGCGATAAGCGGGAGCATGCGGCGGCAATCATTGAAAGAGCCATGCCTTCCGGGCTCCTTCCCCCATGAACGGGGAAACAGTTCATACCATGTACTGAACCCGGCGATCACGGGATCGACCTGAACAGCAAGCACCCTGTCGTAGCGGGTTGCGCAGGACTTGTCCGGATAACGGTGCATCAGGGCATCGAGTTCATCGGTCTCCGCGGCTTCAACCGCAATATCCTGGTCAGCATTCTTCAGGAGCGACACCAGTGCGATCAGCCGCTCTGCATCTCTTCCGGACGCGCGTGTTGCCGCTTTTTCAACAAGCAGAGCGCCGATCTGAAGCTCGACAGATACATTCTGACCGGCATCGACCTTCTTGCGAAGGCCTGATTTCCAGGTCACAAAATGATCGATCCACGCCTCGACGCTGAACTCCATGCGTCCGGGCGCCCCTGCAAGAAACGATCCCTCCCAGCGGTCGTTACCCGTCGGAAGCATAGAGACCTCCGACCAGCTGCTGTCCCCTGTTCGACGATAGCAGAGCACGGCTGTAATCCTGTCGGCACCGTCACCGAAAATATCCGCGCCGACAAGGACCTTCTCTCCGCTCACCCGCTTGGCCGGATATTGCCCGCAATCGATCTCAGGTGAAACCCTCTCGATGATCACCCTGCGCCTGCCATCAAATTTCTGGTTATGACTTTGTGGTTCAAGATGGTAAAACATTTCATTCATAAGACTCTCTTTCATGATGGTTCACGTCATTGCCCGGCAAGCCGAATAACGGGAGAAACTTAATGTCTGTTAGAGCAAAATAGGAAAAGTCGCATACTTTTCTTGTGCCATTCACTGCAATTATTGTCCTGTAAACAAAGGGATAATCTCAGGGATCACACACATTTTGCAATCTCAGGAAAAAGGGGCAGCAAGCATCCTGCCGCACGCTTTGATTTCGATCAAAAAAATTGATTCTTTAGAAAGATATAAAGCACATCGAAGGCGAACTGCCGATACCGCATTTTTCACTCAAGAAGAAAGGATACCATTATGTTTGAAGGCGAAAAAGAGAGACTGCACGAACTGCATCACCGGGTTGAACAGTTACGGGGGTATCTTTGACATCGATGAACGACTGAAAAAAATAGAAGAACTCGAGCAGATTACAGCCGAGGCCGACTTCTGGAACAATCAGCAGGAAGCGCACAGGATTCTCAAGGAGATCAACGAGCACAAAGCCTGGACGGAGGATTTCAAGAAAATCGCAGCTGACGTCGCTTCGCGACAGGAAGAAATCGAAATAGCCGAAGAGCTCGAAGACGAATCACTCGGCTCTGAAATCGCCGGAAGCATCGAAGCGATCGACAGGGATATCTCTGCACTGGAGTCCAGAAACATGCTCTCAGGCAAGGACGATGCAGGCAATGCACTGCTCACCATCAACGCCGGCGCAGGAGGAACAGAAGCCCAGGACTGGGCGGAAATGCTCTACCGTATGTATATGCGCTGGGCTGAACGCAAAGGGTACAAGATTTTCATGGATGACTACCAGGAAGGAGAAGGAGCCGGCATTAAAACGGCGACGCTCGAAATTGTCGGTCCCTACGCCTACGGCTATCTGAAAGCCGAAAACGGCGTCCACCGTCTTGTCCGGGTATCACCCTTCGACTCCAACGCCCGGCGTCACACATCGTTCGCGAGCGTCTATGCCTATCCTGAAGCGCCTCCCGACGCGGAAATCGATATCCGCAAAGAGGACCTCGAACTTTCGACCTTCCGCAGCGGCGGCAAAGGCGGTCAGAACGTCAACAAGGTTGAAACCGCCGTACGCATCAGGCATACTCCGTCAGGCATCGTCGTCTCGTGTCAGCAGGAACGCTCCCAGTTCCAGAACCGCGAACGGGCGATAAAAATGCTCCGGGCACAGCTCTACCAGAGGCAACGCGAAGAGGAGGAAGCCAGAAAGCAGGCTGTGGAAGGCCAGAAAAAGAAAATCGAATGGGGCAGCCAGATCCGCAGCTACGTCATGGACGACCGGCGTATCAAGGATCACCGGACCAACCATGAACGGCACGACATCGAAGCCGTGCTCGACGGAGATATTGACGACTTTATGGAAAAATATCTTTCGGAATTCGCCTGACGCCAGCCATGACCGGTTCAAGCGACACGGTACGTTTCGGCATCATCACCGATATCCACATGCCTGCCCGCGGTCCCGAAAAAACCCGTACGGCCGACGATCTCAAAAGGTGCATTGATTCACTGGAACAGCAAAAGGTCGCTCATCTCATCCAGATGGGCGACCTTGTCGAGGGACCCGGGCAGGATGCGGAACGTCAGCTCGACGAGGTCACTGACATCCTGAACCGCTTTTCCGGCACCACTCACCACATCATCGGCAATCACTGCCTCGATGTCCCCGTCGACACGCTCATGAAGCGCCTCAAACTCAACTCACCCTACTACGCTTTTCATATCGGAAGCATCCGCTGTCTGGCGCTGCACGGCATGGATATCTCCGTCAGTTCCGCTCCAATGGATCAGGCCGACAATGAACGCCGAATGCTCTTTCACACCGAACCCTGGGCACAGGAATACTCGGGAGCCATAGGGCAGCAGCAGATTGACTGGCTTGCCCGGCAACTGGACAAGGCCGCCGACAAAGGCGAAAAGGTGATCATCTGCAGCCACCTTCCCCTGCTGCCCGAAACAACCGACGAACGACACGGCATCCTCTGGAACCACCGCGAGATCACCGCCATGATCTCCGGCTCTTCCGACATCATCGCCTGTTTCAGCGGCCACTACCACCCGGGAAGCGCCCTCCGGCAGAGCGGCATTCCGTTTTTTGTCATCCCGGCTTTCTGCAAACGCTCCGAACCGCCCTTTTTCAGCTACGGAATTGTTGAAGTCCGAAATGCATTGGTAACAGTAGAAAACCCGCAATCGCAGCCGCGCTGACGGCTGCACAGCAACAAAGACCCATGAGAGCTTTTCGTATCGGATTCATACCACTCTGCATTGCCCTGCTGCTTCTCCTCCTTTCCAGCGCAACTCCTCTCCGCGCTGCAACACCGGACCTGCAGCTCGACAGCCCGCAGAAGCAACAGGGCGATTTTTTCATTGCCACCGTTACCGGCCTTCACGAAGCCCCGAGGCTCTGGTTCAACGGTACAAGCTACGACATGTTCCGTCAGGATGACGGCGCATTCCGCGCCCTGATCCCGGTCGACGTCATGCTGACCCCTGGCAGGTATGCGGTATTGGCGATCAACGAATCATGGAAAGAGAAAATACCGGTCGACATCCTTACCAATGGCCTATCCGTCCAGAAAGTCTGGCTGGACAAAAAAACCTCGGGCCTCCGAGCGACACAGGAAGAAAAAGCACAGGTCAAAACAGCGCTGCACACGCTCACGGATAAAAAACAGTGGTCAGGGCTCTTTCTCATGCCTGCCACGGGACGTAAAAGCAGTCCCTTCGGTGTCAAGCGATCCTACAACGGCGCACCGGCATCAAGCTATCACAAAGGCATCGACATCGCCGCCCCGCAGGGCACGATCGTCAAAAGCCCCGCTGACGGCAAGGTTGTCCTCACCGGCTACGAATCAGACCGGTTCCACGTCCACGGCAACACCGTCATCATCGACCACGGCCAGGGACTCACCTCCGTCTACCTTCACCTCAATGAGATCAAAGTCAACACCGGTGACATCGTTAAAAAAGGCGACCCAATAGCCACCATCGGCAGCACCGGCATCTCCACCGGCCCTCACCTGCACTGGGGCGTCTATCTCTATGGAACGAGCGTCGACCCGGAGCTGTTTGTCAGGAATGAGTATTGAAAAGCAGCCGTCCTGACATGCCGGGCCTGATCCGGCATCCAGAGCAATCGTCAAGTGAAGTCAATTATTCAGGAAGACTGCGAAGAATCGTCATATTTTTCTGAAGTAGTCTGACAATCAGGCGCATCGGGATCGATATCGTCGAGCACCCTTACGGCTCCGACGAACCGGGTACTGAAATATCTGTCTTCAAGCCTGTCTTCGGTAACACCCCTTGAACGCGAGGAATGGACAAAGGTGTCGTTACCAATGAAGATCCCAACGTGGTTGATCCGTGTACCCCGTGTATTGAAAAACACCAGATCTCCCGGCCTGAGGTCGCAGCGTTCGACCTGCCTGCCGATCGACGCCATCTCGATCGATGTCCTGGGAAGCCGCATACTGAACACCCGTTCATACATGAACTTCACAAAACCCGAACAGTCGAACCCCTGCGGCGTCTCTCCGCCCCAGCGATATCTGACCCCGAAGAACTGTCTGGCGTCATTGAAAAAGCTGCTCATGGAATAGTGCGACCGCACCTCTTCCTGCTCCTTTTCGACCTTTTCAGACGTGACGGACGCGAATAACCCGGAGGGGACGGCAAGGAAAAAGGGAAAAGAGATCAGGAACAACAACGCATGCATACGGCCCGCTTTACCCCAAACGGCACGAAGCCGGCAGAAAACATGTCGGTGCAGCATAGACAGGATCGCTTCTGTTATCGAAAACCAATGCGCAGGAGGAAACGCTAATAAGTTCTGAATGTAACGGTTTTGCCAGACTAAATCCAACGCCGGAAATGAAACAACTGTAGCGGGAGTCTTTTTTTACATGCAGGAAACTGACCAACATGTCCGTACTCTATTCCGGTTTCAAGCCACTTTCGTTTCATAAAACGGCGACGGCAGCGTCGGGTAGACACGATAGACATGGCGATAGATCTCTTCCGCCCGTGCCTGCACATCGTCTTCCGTATATTGATCGACAGGAAGCCCGGTCGCATCGCTCCAGAGAAAATCCCTGATGGTCAATCTGATGCTGTCGCGTGTTGCTTCACGGCTTTCCCAGTCTTCGATTTCCTTTATACGGCCTTTGACGATTTTCAGTAATCCCTCGGCAACGGATTTTATACGTTTGATCTCGGCAGCAGACAGCTCAGGCTTTTTCAGCAGATCATACACAGCCAGCGATTCTTCATCGAGCCCTACCCTGACCGCGCGGCTCTCCTCGACACTCATCTCGTTCATAAACCGCAGCAACGCTTCAAAGGTCTTCTCGATGGCTACTCTATCCTTCTCTCGATTGTATTCTGCAACGATCTCTTCGTAGTGCCTCTGGAAATCGGTTCTCAGCGGATTCTGCTGAAGCAGCCGCTGCAAACGCTGCTCGATGACTGTCTTGAGATTCTGGACAGTAGTTCGCCTTGAAGGGCTCCGCTCGAATTCCCGGCGCAGCCTGTCGAAATCGATGTTGCTGATATCGAAAGCACCGGGTTCCTCTTCCGTACAATCGGGCTGCGTCTCGATCACCTCGTCGACCACCTGATGGAGTTGGCGGATAATATCGGAAATATCGGCTTGTTCACGATCCTGCATGAGGCTCTTGTAAATCACGTTGATGGCTTCGTAATCCGCGCGATACGCATTCACTCCTTCGACGGTGATGCATGCTTTGAATTTTGTAACCACTGCACGACACATGACCTCGAACCGCTTCCGCGTTTCATCATTCTCGTTAGCGGCTTCCTTGGCGGCAAGTATGGCCGCATTCCGGGAAAAGCCGGTCTGATTCCGGATGTTGTCAAGCGAAGCGTTCCGCTCATCAAGAAAAGCACGAACAAAAGCTATGGCTTCTGCCAATTCAGCCAGCAGCTCCTCACCGGGCCTCGCCGGTTCAGTCCCATCGCCTGATCCCCCGCGTCCGTCATCGCCCGTTCCTGCAAAAGTCGCCAGCGCTTTACGCAGGTGTTTCAGGATGCCGCAATAATCGACGATCATGCCGTTGTTCTTGCCCTCATTCACCCTGTTGGCACGAGCAATAGCCTGCATGAGGGTATGCGCCTTGAGCGGTTTGTCCAGATAGAGGGTCGAGAGACTTGGCACATCAAATCCCGTCAGCCACATCGCACAGACTATCGCAACCCGAAACGGATGTTCCTCGGCCTTGAAAGCGTCGTCAAGCGACAGTCGCTGTATATTCCGGAACTCCGGCTGCCGCCGCATGGCCTCAGGAATGTCAATGCCTTCCTTTATCAGGCGCCGGTATGGCGTGATATCCAGATCCCACTTGCGGAACTTTTCTACTTCACCCTGCTCCTCGCTGATTACAACCGCCATCTGTGTCTGGCGCATCCACTCGATCTGCCGTCGCCGGTACTGTTCGTCCTGCTCATCGGAGGAAGACGGCAAAGCAGCTTCCAGCTCCTTGATGCGCTCATGCCAGTAAAACTCTATCAACCGGTGCATCCGGACGCAGGTAATTTTATCGATACAGACCAGCATGGCCTTGCCGGTTTCCCAGGCTGCGGAATAGTGCTTCACAAAATCAAGAGCGACCTGATTCAGTCGTTTTTCAGCCGTGATGATATGGTAATCGCGCTTGAGTTCCTGTTCAAGGCGCTGCTCGACATCGATATCGCCTGTCTCCAGCTCTTCCAGCTTTTCTGCGATCCGCTCGTTCAGATTGCCTACCGCTACGCCGAGCTTGTCGCCCCGGGCATCGTAATACAGCGGAACGGTTGCATGATCCTCGACAGCCCGCTGGAAATCATAGGTTGAAACGTAGTCGCCAAAGACACGCTTCGTAATCTGGTCGTCCTTGAAGAGAGGCGTGCCGGTAAAGCCGATATAGCTGGCGTTCGGCAGGGCATTGCGCATGTTGAGCGCAAGGGTTCCATACTGGGTTCGGTGCGCTTCGTCAGTAATGACAATGATATCGTCACGATCCGTATAGGCTTCGTTTTCCCCGACGATCAGGTTGAATTTCTGGATCAGCGAGAAGATGTGCGATTTGTGCTGCACCAGCAGCTGGTTGAGGTGTTCGCCGCTCGATGCCCGGCACGGATCACGGTCGTTGTTCACCACGCCGCATCCGGCAAAGGTCTTATAGATCTGCGTATCCAGATCGTCGCGGTCGGTCAGCACAAGAAAGGTGAAATTGCCGCCAAGCTTGCGATGCACCTTGCGCGTGAACATGACCATCGAATAACTCTTTCCCGACCCTTGTGTATGCCAGAACACCCCGAGCCTGCCGTCGCGTTCCGCCCTGTTGCATACCGCCTCGACAGCACGATTGACCCCCAGAAACTGGTGGTTCTGGGCCAGTATCTTTCTCGGTTCTCCGGCCGAGTCGTCGAACAGGATGAAGTTCTCTATCAGATCGAGCAGATTGTTTTTTTCGCACACGCCCTTGAGCAGCGTCTCCATATCCACTATGCCCGGCTGGTCTTCGGCCAACCGCTTCCATTCATGAAAATGCTCATAGCGACTGGTCACAGAACCAAGCTTTGCCTCCACGCCGTTGGCCAATACAACCAGTGCATTGTGATGAAAGAGATGGGGAACGGTATCCTTGTAATCGATGAAGTTGTGTTCGTAAGCAGCCCGGATATCCTTGCTCACGTTTTTCAGTTCCATGAACAAAAAGGGCAAGCCGTTGACGAACCCGACAATATCTGCCCGGCGACGGTACAGATCGCCGCGCACCCACAGTTCGCGAACGCAGAGAAACTGGTTGTTGTCCGGACAAGTGAAATCGATGACGCGCAGCCGCTCGCGCACCCGTTCGCCTTTGTCGTTACGGAAAGTGACCGGCACCCCGTCTTTGATCAGGTCGTATTTTTCGCGGTTGTTGGCCAAAAGAGACTGAGAGGAGGAGACCGACACGATCTGCCGGACAGCATCGTCATAAGCCGAAGACGGCATCCCCGGATTCAATGCTTCGAGCTTCGCGCGAAGCGGGCGGGTCAACACCACCTCCCGATCCGATTCCCGACCAAGCAGGCTCTCGGGACCAAAATCCTCGTTATTGAAAGCGTACACCGACTCCCAGCCCAGTTCCTGTTCAAGGTACTCGGCCGTCGTCTGCTGGACGAGGGTGTCTTCGGTATAGTTCATATGTTTCGCCACCTTAAAAACCCTCCCCGGCAAGAATCTCCCATACTTTCTTGTAACCAGCACCGGTTAACGATGCTTGCTCCGGCCTAGCGCGGCTCCAATCCCTGGGTGACATGTTTTTCAGGAATATACGCGCCTTCCCGACAGAATATCGTCCGTCGTCACCACCAAAGGCATCGCTATAGAGCAAGCCAAGCTTTTCGGCCACACTTCGGGGGGCGGAATTCATCCGCATCAGCACAGCATCTTCCGTACGGACGCCGTGATAAATCATGGCAGGCAGAGCGTTGATTCGACGGCGCTCTGCCTCGGTCATTCTTTCAAAATCCATCCCAGAGACATGGCTCAAAGCCGATACTCCCCAAGTACCGTTATTGACAATGGCGCGATAGATCGCCTTACAAGCAATGGTAAACGCCTCGGTTTCCGAGCGCTCGTTATCTTGTGAAAAATACGTTTTTGCTATGTCTTCCAGCCGAACACCATTCACCCAGTCGCGGGTGATATTGGATAAATGGGCGTGGTCGAAACCATCGCCACCGATTTCTTCCAGCTGCTGTTTCAGTTGAGGAACCTTGAGCATGACCCCGAACAGGTCAGCCATACGGCCTGCATCTCCAAACAAGCTTTCCGGTACCCAATCATCGGGACTCAGTTGCTCTTCGAGATTCCGCATGCCGCTCATCGCTTTTTGGACCCCTTCAGGCGAAAAGCCGGTCAAGTCGGCCAGCTCCGCCGCTCCTGGCATATCAGCCAGCTTGCGGGCATAGTTCTTCGTGGCATTCAGCAAAGCATCGGCCTTGTCCCGTTGGGCAGGGTTATTGCGCAGGGTCGTGTAGCCATAGGTCTGTCGAAGAAGTTGTTCGGATTCCGCCAGCACCGCGTCGAGATTTTTCTTTTCCGCCCAGAGATGCGCGACATAACAGCGGAAATCTTCCCATTGATCCTGCCAAAGAACGGCATCAAGATTGTTGAGCTGGCCTTGGGCGGCAAGATCATCAAGGAGTGCAACCAAGCGGGAGGCGAGAGCGCCTGTATTGCGGCGAACAAAATCGATTATCGCGTCTCTATCCCTGCCTTCCGCAAGTCCGACAACGCCAACGCTATCATGCCCGATTCGTCCAGCTCGGCCAGCAAGGTTCCAGAATTCCCGAGGAGACATTTCGACCGACTGCCGCCCCTGCGGGACAAAGCGGGAGGCCAGAAAAATTGAGGATACCGGGAAATTGATACCCTGGGCGATGGTCGATGTCGCGCACAAAACGCGCAGATGGCCGGATTCCGCGAGCCACTCCATAAGCGTTCGGATTTCATCAGACAAGCCCGCATGGTGGACACCGACCCCATGGTCGAGCATTTTTATCAACTCGAAACTTTGGCTGACTTCGGTCTTGAGAAAATCCTGAACAAGTCGAACGTCATCGGGGACGATGTCAAACTTCTGGATGCTTTCAGCCGCATGGCGTGCCATGGTCCAGACCATGTTTATGTTGTTGGCGACGGCAATACTGGTCCCTCGGGCAGACAGGACGGCTGCCATGGCAGCCGTCTGCAACCCGAATCCGGTTTGCTGCCCGCTTGCCAACACCTTGCTCTTCGGCACAGCTATCGGCCTGCAATCGCCCGCACGATGCGTGCCGCGCAACTTCATAGCTTTTTCTGTGACCGTCAGAGTTTCATATTCCAGCATCCACCCGGCACGTTCACTATCATCCGCAACCGCACGGTAGAGCCCGACAATCCGTTCGTTCGGCTTCCAGACGGTAGTACTGAAACTGATTGCCTTCCCGGCATTGATATCTTGTGCAAGCCAACGCGCCACGGTATCACTGCTCTCGACATACGGCATCAACAGCAGGAAATTAGCTTGAGGGCAATCACGTTTGATGGTGGCGAGAAGAAACTCGATCCGCAACCCTCGGGCCTCTGTTTCAAGATTGTGCGCTTCGTCCATCACCACAAGCGCAAGCGGACGCGACACGTTCTTGTTGCGGATGACCAGCGAAAGCTTTTCCGGTGTAGCAACCAGCACATCGAAAGGCTTTTCCTGATCGGTCAGAAGTTCCTCTTCGAACGCATCGACCTCAATGGCCCCACTGAGTTGCTCAACCCGCAGTCCAATCGGCTCGAAGTCACGGCGTAGCCGTCGTGTAATCTGGGCGGTCAGCGCTCTGGTCGGCGCGACATAGGCGACCCAGCCGCCATCTGCGTCGAACTGGTTTAGCGCCTGGAGAATCCGGAACTGCGCCAACAACGTCTTACCGCCGGAGGTCGGCATGTCAATCACGATTGCGGTCTTGGCCTGATCGAGAAGTCCCTGTTCAAGCAGGGCGGCCCGTTGAGGCGGCAGAAGCTCGAACATCGCTTGGTGTTCACGTTTGGTCAACGCCATGACGAAGGCCGATACGCGGGAGTTGACGGTTCGTGTTCCCCACCACAAGGAGTTGGTAACCATGATCCTGCCTGCGGCGTGCAGCCAGCGCAGGATAACCTCATGCCGGGCGTCACCCGATGCGGTTGCAGCCTTGATGCCGGATTCAAAATGCTTGTCGAGATCTCCGAAGATGGTACGGGATTGCCCTTGCAGCATGTATTCAGCAAGAATTTCCGTCGCTTTCGCCCAGTGATAGAGACCGATCAGCCGCAGTGCAATGGCCCGGTCTTCCACAGCAGAACCATTATTCAGCCGCGCACTCTCGTGCGTTCTCTGGTCTTCCCGCAACCCGGCGATGATTTCACGGATGCGGTCAAGATCATCCCAGCCATCCTTGCGGAACAAACGCACCCAACATTCGAACAAACGGTAGAGCAGCCGTCGGTCCCACGACGCATCCGCCACCGACGGCACAGCAATTGCAAATCTGTTTTCCGTGAACCAGCGCCGCAGGTCTGACCACCGGTCACCGCAATAGGCAACGGCAGCCAGTTGCAGCACATGAAAGATGCGCTCTTCAGTGTTTTCCGGTATGGGCGCCTGGCGACGAATGTCGAAGGCGTGATGCGAGGCGGCCGCAGCTTGCCCCCGCAGACCATTATCTCCGCCATCGGGACGGCTCAGGGCGTCCAAACCCTCGATCGCAGCCATTTCATAGGCGAGAACGACACGCTCCAAAAGTCCTTCGTCAGATTCATCTTCGACAAATGAAAAAGTTATCTGACGGCCAACCGCCTGACGAACCAGCCGCTCATTGACCACTTCAGCCGCACGAATACGATCAGCTTCGGGAATCGCGCTGAGCGCCCAATGGGACTGAAGATTTCGTAGTGCTGTATCGGTAATAGTCATGCGCCACCTCCCGCCTGAGCGGCTAGAGCTTGTGTCGCCAGGTTGCTGATTGCGCCGGTTGGCAAATACAGGGCAAGCAGTTCAATCTGCGTGCCTGCCGGGCAGCCATCGCCAAGTTTCTCAACCCGCACGCGCACGTCGTCTACGTTCGGCTCGATATCGCGCACCAGCATACCAAAAAGCTTAACGTCCGATGTATTGTTGAGATAACGCTTGCTGGCAGCCTTGAAACGATCCAGCCAGGCTGCATTCTTGGCGCGATGACCCAGATATTTTAACAGGTCGTTGCGAATACAAACCTTGTCCCGCAGGTCCTCCAACTGCTGCTTCAGCCCGGTCCGCCCATAAACGGCACCGGGCGGGTACTTGGCTTCTCCGGAAGTTTTGACCTCGCCGAATACAAAGCGGTCGCCGTGTTCATCCTGCTGAACACCCACCAGATCGGCCCCTGGCAGACTCGAACCGCTCTTGCGCTCGTCCCGACCATCCGGCCAAGGAAATAGGCAGTCTCGATGCTCGGTCAGATAGGCTTCTGCAATGGCCTCACCAACCCGCCAGTCCTCGACGTTATCGGGAGCTGCCAAGGCCTGGGCGAGCTGATCCTGCTCGAAAGAGGTCTCCACGACTCCGGCCAACAGATCTTGAATGTCTGCCTTGCCCAAGTAATCGAAGACCAGTGCAGAAACTTGGCCATTGATCGCCGCGCCAAGTTCTTCAGCGTTCCACGAGCGGCCTATTCCGGTGCACGGAGAGGCTCCATGGTTATAGCACTTAGCGCCAACAGCGATCATACAGCAACATCCCCGTTCATCAGTTTGGGCAGAAGAATATCTCTGGCTTTTGCAAATTCGATATTCTGCTGTTTCAATAAGTCCATCTGCTTGTGCACAGGTTGAATAACATTCTCGAATGCAGCAGAAATTTTGTGATCAGCAATCAATATCAGTCTACTATGAGCATAATCCCGATTCAATCCCGGAACAGCAACATCAGTACTAATGAAACTCATCTGCAGCAATGAGTAGTAAAGAAAATAAGAGCAATAGATTGAATCTATGTAATATACAGTATCGATTGGATGACAATCTTCAGATGACCAAAAAATACTACCAACATTTCCTTTTCGTCCCACTATGATGGCTGGACCTGATACAAGAGGTTTTATATGCGTTCCAACAATACCGCTTGACCCATAAACCGGAAAAAAGCCAGAAATACGATCATCTTTTTTCAAGGATTTACCGTATTTCAGTGGAGCAATATCCCCTAAAGCTCTCCTCTCCCACTCCTCCGGCACACCGTCGATGATTTTGGTGTGTTCGTGGCCGGGGAAGCGGAGGTTGACGAACCATTCCTTGTAGAGCAGCCGTGCTGACTGCTCCAGCAACTGAATCCGACGACGGTTATTTTCGATCAGGTTGTCGTATGCGGAGAGGGTATCGACTATTTTCTGTTGGATAATAATCGACGGTTTTGGAACCTCAAAATCCTCGATCATTCCTTTGGTTAACGCTTTTCTTGTTCCGCCGCTTCCAGCTCGCGACAGCAGATATTTCTGCATAAGTGGCGACACTAAGTAATAGCAGAGAAACTCGGGCAGAAGCTTCTCTTCGTTTGGCCGGATAATGGATACGTGCTGGTTAACCCTTGCTGGTAAAACTGAATCTGGAACTTGGCAACATCTTGCAACAGAATCACCAGTAATGTTTAACAGAACATCGCGAGACTCAACAGTGACGCCTTTTAGTTGTTCTGCATGCTGCTCCGTAAGATATGCAAGCCCGGCAGTTTCAAATATGCCGTTGTATACATTCTGACTCCGAATAATGGCTGTTCCAGCGTCAATGTAAACGCCATCACCACCTCGAGGAGTTGCTCCGCTACCGATCTTTGAGCAGACAGAACCCAAACGAACATGTTCTGTATTCTTGAGAAGTTTCATACCCCACCCTCCAGAGCATTCCTGCCTTTTTCAGTCAACCGATACTTCTGCAGACGGCTGTTGGGTTTGTCGGGAATCGTGTATTCCAGCAATCCTGCCTCCCGTAATCCGGACAGAGCCTTCCGCACGTTCCCGCTCAATGACTTGTGCCCGAGAGCCTCGGCAATCTCAGCTGAGGAAAGCGGTCGCTCTGCGCAGGCCTGCATGATACGCCTCTCAACTTGTGCCTCGACTTGTGCCCCTGACTCTATTCCTGAATGAACTTTTTGTTCACATATCTGCTTATGATTTGGCTTAATCACAAAAATTGGACTGAGCAGCTCATTGATACTCATATCCCCAGCTCCTCGAAATTCTTCTTGATCGTTGCCGCCAGTTGTACGGCCTCGGCATTAAGTCCTTCAAGTTCGACATGGATGTCGCGCAGGGCCTCTTCGAAGTCGAAGTTCTCATCTTCAACTTCTGGTGCAACGCCGACGTAACGGCCGGGCGTGAGGCTCCAGTCGTTAACTTCGATCTCTGCCCGGTCGACCAGCTTGACCAGCCCTTCCACATCGCAGAGTTTCGCCTCGGGAAAGCGCTCGGTCAGCCAGTGTGCCTGCCGCCAGAAGTAGCGAACCTGCTTGAGCTGTTCAACAGCGAGGTTTCGGGCTTCATCTGCCGATTTACGGGCGCGGGTGATGTCTCGACCTGCCCATGCGTCGCTCTCGCGGCTTGCACAGTCATTTTCACAGGTTTCGATCAGGCGACAGGCGAGCTTGTAGAGCAGATCCGTCTGCTTGACCAGATCGCGGCTGGTGTCGGCAAGCGATGACAGCCTGTCAACGGCTTTCCTGAGTTCGCCGTTGGTGGTTTGCTGCTCTTGCCAGACCGCCTGCTGTTCGATCACGGTACGCTGGAACACTTCGACATCGGCTTTGAACATCGGCAGGGCATCGTCCAGTTCATTCAGCGGTTCCGAATGTGGGGCATCTTTGGCCAGAGTCTTCAGGAATGGCTCAAGAGCGGAGCGGAGTTTCGACAACGAAACGATAAAATCCGGCAAGGGCTCTATCGTTTCGCCCTTCTCGTTACTGGTTGTAAAACAGGATGCTCCTTCGACCAGCATACGCTGGCAATATCCGGCCACGATATCGAGATAACGACCGGTCTGGCCCCTGTAGAGCCAGACGATAGCCAGGATATTCTGTTCCTGCTCGGGCGAGAAGTCGTAGATCTTGCGAGTGAGCTTACGGTAGATGTTGCGCGCATCGATCATGAGCACCTTATCACGGTGTTCCTCCGGCTTGGCACGATTGAGGAACCAGAGTTCGCACGGAACGGTACGGGTGTAGAAAAAATTGGAGCGGATGGCGACCATGATATCCACATCGCCGGTTTCCACCAGTTTCTGGCGTACCCTTGCTTCATCGCGTCCGGCGCTGGATGCCTGGGACGACATGACAAAGCCCGCTTTTCCTCGTTCATTCAGGTAACTGTAGAAATAGCTGATCCAGACATAGTTGCCGTTTGAAACCTTCTCCTTCTTGTTAACACCGGGCAACCCGAACGGCAAGCGGGGATCTTTCGAGACCTTATCGGCATCGATCTCGTCAACGTTGAAGGGCGGATTCGCCATGACGAAGTCGCATGTGCAAAGCAGTTCATGCGGATCTTCGTAGTAAGTAATCGATTTCTGGATATTACCTTCAAGGCCATGCACCGCAAGATTCATCTTTGCCAGGCGGATGGTGGTGGCATTCTTTTCGAGGCCATAGAAGGTCAGTTTTTCCGTGGGGTTTTCGTGCCGCCTCTCGACAACCCGGGCGCTTTGTACGAACATGCCACCGGAACCGCATGCAGGGTCGAGCACCGTGCCGCTCTCCGGTTCGATGACGTTGGCAATCAGCGAGACCAGCGAAACCGGTGTAAAAAACTCCCCGCCGTCATGAGCTTTCTGGTCTGCAAACCGGGTGAGAAAATATTCGTAGATGCGGCCAAATACATCCCCGGAAACCCGTTTGAGTTCGTCAGGGTTGAGTTCGCGCAGCAACTGACCCAGAACATCGCTGTCGAGTTCCTGATACTCGTTTTTCGGCAGGACACCACGCAGGCTCTCGTAGTCTTTCTCGATCGATTCCATTGCCTCGATGATGGCCCTGGCTCTGTCAACCCCGTCCGGCAGGGAAACAAGGGTGTCAAACTGCGCTTTCGGTTGCAGAAAGATGGCGCTTTTCTGCGAAAAGTCTTCTTTGGTGAGCGGTCGAGTCACGCCGCCTCGTTTGGGAAGGTTTGCCTCGATCTCATCTTTGACGGCAAGATAGCGACTGTAGGCATGCCGGAGGAAAACCAGACCCATGACAGGGAGAAAATACTCGTTGCTGGCATAGTTCGAGTTTGCCCTCAGCGTATCCGCTGCACTCCAGAGCCGCTTTTCAATTGCTTCTATATGTTCAAGTTGAGCCAAACGTATCTCCGTACTTGTTATTGTAACTTTTTGCTGACCTGATATCTGCCTTACAATTTTTCTGTTGAGCCCAAAAATATACCGCATTCACACTCAGAGCTCAAACAAAAACCAAAACCATTTACAGTTTAATTGTAAATTTTTATATCACTTATAGTCTCCTCTTCCTATAAAAGTCTTTTCATCCCGCATCCCTACTCAAGCATGAGTAGTCCAAAAAAAACAGCTTGCAATACCTGATCTGTCATCCCCTTTCTGCACCCCGTTTTCAGCCAAAAACACAAGCCATTCAAATAAAGATGCGCGCTCCTCCCCCCGACAGACTACTACTCACCTATCAGAAAATCGCCTCGCACCTGAAAAGCTGTCAGTGATTCAAACGACAAGAAAGGTGCTGGTCGTTTTTGGTGACACGCTCAAGAGAAAACCCTTACGGAATATCACTCCACACTTCAGCCGGAGCCGCTTTTTCAACCGCCTCGCGGGGCGCGGACGGCGCGCCGAAGGCTTTTATCTCTTCCTCCTCGGGTCGAGGGGCGAATTTCCGGCGGCCTGCACTGTTGGCGTCCCTGATGAACCACATCAGCCCGGCCATGGGAAGGTGCAGGACCGGAAGCAGTCCGTGCACGCAGTCGGGATGCTCCGCCACGTCGCAGGCCATGGGAAACAGCGCGACGCCGAAGGCGAAGATCCCCGCGACGTTGTGAATCAGGTTGTCCGTGTCGTCCAGGCCGCGATACGAGTACAGCACCCCGCCGAGAAAAGCCAGGAACATAAGGAACAGCGTCCGGGGCAGGCCTCCGTCCCTGACGGCGAAATAGTAGTCGCTGAGCGAAGGCTCGAGTTCGTGGACGAAGAAAAACCCCGAACAGGCGATGAGCAGCGGCATCCCGATCAGCGCCCCTCCCGCCAGCATCCGAAGACGATGGTACGTCCTGCCTATGCTCTGATCCGCGAAACCTCGGCTCTTTTTCATTTCCGGCTCCTTGTCGAGAAGTTTGGAGGGCTAAAACTCAGGGACATACTCTTGCACGGGCGGCCACAGGGGGCCGCCCCTACGGGGG